>LNFM01001375.1_pt1 | contig 55646 bp, 78 predicted proteins | sample 596031 | NCBI WGS metagenome assembly LNFM01 (sample SAMN04254537, study PRJNA301005) | activated carbon metagenome | isolation source: dual media filters at the Ann Arbor, Michigan drinking water treatment plant | place: USA: Ann Arbor
CGAGCCGGCCAGAGGATCAAGGCACGCAGCACCAGGGCGAGCCGGCCAGAGGATCAAGGCACGCAGCACCAGGGCGAGCCGGCCAGAGGATCAAAAATCCCGCCATGCGAAATTTCGACGAATTTTCTCAGGCCCACCGTTTAGCGCAGCGAGTGGGACGACCCGCCGAAGGCGGGGCGGCTGACTGGATCACACGCCCAGTCAGAGAAAGTCGTTCCAGTTCAATTTTCAAAAACCATGTGACCCATTACCCAACAGCACAGTAAATGCGCACAGCGTGATTTAGCACACGCCGTGTCTTTTGACACTAGACGGTCAGATTGGCCTACTAGCCGGTTACCCCACAAAAAGAGATGACATGCCCGACTTACGACAGATCGCATCGACGATCAAGGCCCCCACGACGCTCACCAACATCGCCTGCACGCAGATGTTTTGCAACCAGTTGCTCGACCACTATGCATCCACCAAGGGGGTGGACTTGAGCGTGATGCAGTCTACGTTCAGCAAAATGGTGAGTCTGTACGCTACCGAACATGGATTTAGCGCCGAAGAGGTGCAGGCTGTGCAGGTGTCAATCCACATGGCCGGCAAGACGCTCGCCTATATCGACAAGGTGCCAAGTGATGCAGAGGTCGATGCGGCCATTGCAGACGGCGCAGTCTACAAGCCGAACGGTGCGTACCGCAGTGGCGTGCCACCTGCTGCCAATGACGCAGCCCCCATCTGCCATCTCAGGTCCGGCCGCTGGCCACCTGTGCGCGCGTAGATCGCATCGCTGGGGCAACACGCTGCCAGCCTGAGCGCTGGCACGCAGTGCCCTGCCCTGCACCGGTCTGGATCGGCACGATGCACGCTGTGATCTGTGAGCCGGCACGCCTGAGCGCCTGCGAGGTGCCGCATCAGGCACCCGTCATTTTGCTGGGCAGAATCATGGGCAAAACGCCCAGCGACTCGAACTCTCGGCGCAGTTGCTGCACCCGTCGTTCTGTCAGGCCGGTTTCCTCGGAAATCTGCCTGGCGCCGCAGCCGTCCAGGAAGCGATCGCGGATCAGCGCGTTGCGGCCTTCCACGAACACACCGTGCAGACTCGGCACGCTCAGGTGCTCGCCGCCAAATTCGTCAACCAGTCGGCGCATAGCCGGTTCACCGATCAACTGCACTATTGCGTGGTCGCTCGTTACAGTTGCAGGAATATACGTGTTGTGGTGACCGCGGCTGCCAAACCACATGCTGAAACGTATAGTCGCGCTAAACCCGATTATTGTGGCCAGGTCGTCAAGCGTAGTGTTCTTAAGCATCTTTTCGGTTCCTAGGCTCGGAACCCACCTTTCTTCAATGAAATCAACGGTCTTCCAGGTGAAAGGTTCCAAGGTTCCTAGCTTTCCCCATTCTGGCTGGCTGTCTTTTATATATATAGGGTTAACCCTATATATGTCTTCTACAGCCGTAGCAAGGTAATCAACTAGGAACTCGGAACCTTTCTCTCTAAGTCATTGATTTACAACAATAAAATAGGGTTCCTAGTTGCCGAACAAGTCGGAACCACTAGGAACCCCAAAGAGATCAACCTGCTCGTTTTCGCAGGTTTCATCCAACGCAATACGCACGTCCTCGACGTGTCCTTTTGTCCAAACGATGTGAGCCTTGCCCCGCCACTTCACTTTCTTCGGCATACGGCTCCAGCCCAGTCGGACGAACACGCGGTTGATCGTGGTTGTCATCACTGCCGTTTCCAGCAGCGAGGTGACGCATGACGACGAGATCACCTGCTTGCCGATACCTACCCCGCCCGCTTCCAGAACGTCCAGCACAGCGTCTTCCTCGGGCGACGCGCTCATCGCTACCATGCGACCCTTTTCCTCGGTCATAGGGGCGCTGCCGTTGGGCTTGAAGGCCGCCGACACCGTGTAGGCCAGGAAGAATTCCCGCAACTCGCTCGCATGCGTTTGGATAGCCGCGTGCAGCGCATCGAAGTACGCCCCCGTGTCGCCCACCGCTTCACGCAACTCGGCCACCGATGCGAAGGTCGTGAAGATCACCATCCACCTGCGGTCGGTGTCACCCAGGGGCAGCGCGTCGACGTGGTTGGTGAACGCGATGTAGTTCATCGTGTTGTGCACGTTGCGCTCGGCCCCGCCTTTGGGGTGCACGGGCACCATGTCGTTGGTGATGAACGGCTTGAGCTTGTTGAGGATGTCGTATTTGTTGTGGCCGGTCAGCTTGATCTCTTCGAGCACGCCGACGCAGGCGCCGTGGGCCCAGTCGCTGAAGTCGGTGCCCAGCACGGTGGGGCTGATGTACTTCACGTTGGCGTAGCCCATCACCACGCTCATCACCTGGCCGATCAAACTCTTGCCGTCGCCTTCGACACCTTTGATGAGCGGGGCCCACCGTACTTTCACCCCTGGGTTTTGCACGCAAAAAGCCATCCAGGATTCGATCTGCACGACCACCTCGGGCCGGCCACCTGCGATCAGCGAGATGTGGCGGCGCACCAGGTCAACCGCACCCTGGCCGGCTTCGCTGATGAACATCGACCGTTTGGGCGTGCTGCTGGGCCTGTAGGTGTTGACACACTCGACGCCTTCGATGTTGAACAGCGGCCCCGCCCACGGGACGTACATGCCGCGCGTGACAGTCTTCAAGCCGAGCTCGTCGAGCGCGACCCACGAGGCCGGCTTGCCCTCATCGACCAGGCGGTTGAACTTGGCGTTGAACGCCTGCATGCTCAGCCACTCGTCGCTGTCCTGCCGGTAGAAGTTGTCCTCGTCGGTGACGTAGACCCAGCCCTGTGTCCAGTCGGGCGCCGCGCTGCGCTCGGCACGCGCGGGTTCGAGCATCTTGCGACACTGGCCAATCGGGAACTTCGTGCCCATGAGCTTGAAGCGGTCGAACAGCGCCTGGGCCAGCGACTCGCGTTCGAGCTCGCCCAGGGTGTCGCGCTGAATCTCGGCGCAGACCTTTTCGCGCAGCGTGAACTCGTCGACCGCGGTGGCGATGCGATCCTTCCAATCGGCGACACGCTGATAGCGCGCATGCACGGTGCACTCGGATTGCCACTTGAGCAGCCAGCGGCCAGTGATCGGGTTCGACCGGCCCTTGCCGAACGAGCGCCACCGGCCTTCCACGTCAGCGCGGCCGGAATAGCTCGCACCGCGTGAGCTCCATTCGTCTGCCAGCGAGAGCGCCGCATCACTGCCATGGAACTCGTGGTGCAAGGCGGCCAGGGCCTTGACCCAGTGGTCGCGGTCGGCGCCGGCATCGCAGTCCATGAGAATGGCGCGAGCCTCGTCGAGCGACCAGCCCAGGGTCGGCACAACGGCCATGAGCTCATGCATGCTGCCGGTTGCTACGGGCGACCCGAAGCGTTGCTCATAGAGCGCCAGCACGGCGGGTGTGACCGGGGCCACCACATCACTCCAACCGAACATCGCATGTCCGGGGAGCACGTCGCCTGTGACGGTCACGAACCCGGTGTCGCCAAAGACCTCAAGCGAGGGGCTACCCTGCGTGTCCTTGCGCGATGGCAGGTTGCCAAGGAAGAACGCGCGAATGCCGTTGCCCGATGGGCTGATCTCGGCATACGAGCCCTCGACGACATCGAGAACCCTCGGGTCCACGTTGCCGTCAACAACCACATTGTCGAAGTCGAGCGCCACCACACCCAGGTCGGTGAACGTCGCATAGCCGACGCCCGAGTAACCACCCTGCTCTGCGGCTGCGCGAGCCTGGTCAAAGGTGACCATGGCTGCGCGGTCGGCCTCGGTGCCCTGCGCGCTGCGCGCCTGGCCGTTGGCATAGAAGGGGATTTTGCTGGGATTTTTCTGCTCAGGTTTTTGGATCAATCGCCACACGAGCCACGCTCGCGATGACCTCAGCGGTTCGGGGATTGTCATGGCGTGGCTCAGCCTTCAAGGCCGACCGTGCTGCACATCGTGGCGAGTTGTCGCGCGGTGATCTTGGGCACGCGCCCATTGGTCTTTTCGTGCAGGTGCTCGCTGGCGTCTTCGATGGCGAAAGCGAGGCCCACGCGCATCTGTGCGCGGCTGCAGCCGGCCGACGAGTAGAGGTAGTTCACCTTGGTGCCGGCCAGGGCGGCAAGCTGCTCGCGTTCCTCGGGCGTGCATGCCCGCAGCAAGCTCAGCAGGCAGGTGACGTGTGTCGTTGGGGTGGCCATCGTGTTGTCGTTTTGCTAAAGGAATGGACACTCATTTTTGCATACGCAAAACGATTTGGCAATCTACCTACCCAAAATGTGTACCACTTTTTATTTTGCTATTGCACAATAGAAGCACACCAACAAAGGAGTAGGACATGGACGCAAACACCAGGCTTGTCAATCTTCGCCGCCTCATCAGTGAGCGCGGCGGCCCCGCTGAGCTCGCACGAGTGCTCGGCTACTCGAACGCATCGTTCCTGGTGCAGATGGCCGGGCCGAACCCGATGCGCGCGGTGACGGAAAAGACCGCCAGGGCGTTTGAAAAGAAGCTCGGGCTACCCGAGGGTTGGCTCGACTCTGCCGCGCCCGTGGCGCCGGCCCCTGACGTGCCGGTGAGCTTGGATGTCATCAAGCTGATTGGCCAGGTGCTGCAGGACGAGAACATCACGCTGCCGTCTGCTCGCTACACCGACCTAGTGATCTTCGCCCTGACGGAAAAGCTGGCAACGCCTGAGCAAGTCAAGCGGGTAGTGAAACTGATGGGAGCGTGATCGGCCGGCAACTCGCGGCCAGGTAGAGAGGGTGGCGCGGCTGGCCATCTTTTGTCAAGCCGAGCGCAGTGGCCGGCGTCGCGCTGAATAGCCGCACGAGCTCAAGCACCTCGACCGTGCGATGGTGGCGAACAGCGCCCCACGCGCAGACCACACACGCCGCCCTGCTCAGGGCTTCGACGATGTGTTGGTCGTTCTCAGGGCCAACCGGATACCCGGCGCCGGCCAGAACAGCCGGGCTCACGGTGCGAAACGCGAACAGATTGACGACTTCTAGGCTGCCATAGCCCATGTCCTGCGCGAAACGAATGCAGCGCCGGATTGTCGCGTCGTCTGCCAAACCATCGGCTGTGCTCGGGTTGAGCATGATGAACAGTAAACGAGGGCCGACACCCCACTCGCGTGTGAGCGTGTAGCGGAACTCACCTCGGATGACTGCGCTGCGGATCACGAGGTCACCGCCTTGATGCAGTCGGCACGCACGTCCATGAGCAGACGGCCGAGGTGGTTCTGGCCAGCGCCCTTGCACACGCCCCAAAAGGTGTCGCCCCATGTGTTGCCTTCAACGAGCTCATGCGGGTGGGTGGCGATCAACTGGTTGCGCAACGCACGATCCTTGAACTTGGCCACGAGCAGATCGCGCATCACGCCGACCTTCACGTCATCCCAGTCCTCGCGCCGCTTCAGCGTGCGCCCTGCCCGCTTCGCCTGGCCAGGGGTGGGCATGTCGCGCACGAGATCGTGATCGTAGGTCGTGGTCATCTTTGCGGCCTGGTAGCCGTGCTCGACCGAGCGATATGTCACCCCGCAGTACAGCACCGGGTGTGCGTGGAAGTTGCTCAGAAAAGCGAATTGATACTCGAATGCGTCAATCATAAAAATAGCTCCATTTGCTCAGGACACCAGTTGTTCGACTTGGCCATGTTCGGGCCGGCTTCCATGATCTGCAGGTTCCAGGGCACGGTGAGCCCGCAGACCCTGGGATGGTTGAGCGGCACGATGTGATCCAGTTGGTGTTGCACACCCGTGCTGCGCGTCAGGGCCTGCGCCTGCTCGTGTAGCGCGTACAGCGCCTTGCGATCCACCCAGGGCGGCGCGCTGAGCACCACGGCGCTGATGTACTTGCGCCGCTTGCTGTTGGCGATCCAGTGCGGCGTGTCGCCGGCCATCAACCGGATGCGGCTCGGCGCGCGGCCGAGGTAGTGGACGAAGCCCATGGTCAGACCTTCGTGGCAGGTAGTTGGGCCAAGTCGCGGTAAGCGTTCCAGCGACCTTGATGGCAGCCCTTGCGAGCCTGGCCACGCGAACCAGTGCAGGGTTGGCCAGGTTGTGCACGACACTCAGGGCACCACGCAAAGCGCGCGCCGCTGACGGTGTTGCGGAGTGGATCACGCATGGTCAGAACGGAAGCTCAAGGCCATCCATGTGGCGAGGCACCGTGATGTTGTTCTCTCGCAGTAGCGCGATGGCTTCACGCGCGATGCTCTCGGCTTGCTGCAGTTCCATGTCGCGTTTGACGCGGTAGTCTTTGCCGGGATTGCCCCTGGCGAACAAACGGACCCACGAGTGCGCGCGCTGCTCCCACTGCTCGCGCCCCATGTACCAATGGCTCGGCGGCAGGAAGCTCGCAGCGTGTGCGAAGTCATAGGCGCAGCGCCTGGCCATGCGGATCAGCACCTCGTAGTCGGCTGCGTATTCGAGACGTGGATCGCGCCACAGGGCGATGAGTTTGAAGAGTGTTCGCATGGCGTTAGAAGAGTTGAGGTTGAAGGTTGTCACGCACAGCAGGTGGACGCTTGGCGCGAACGATTGACGGCGGCTGTGGTGGCAGATACAGCACGTTGAGCCGGCGCGCTTCGCGCTCAGCGCTCGCAGCGCACAGACAGTCGCACACAGCGACGTAGACATCGACGCCGGCCTGCTTGTAGGCGACGTACCAGGCGCCTTCGTGGAACAGCGCTACATGCGTCATCTGAAGTGCTCCCATGGGTCACACCAGATTTCGCCGTCTTTGGCCAGGATCGACAACGGTGTAGGCGGCCCGACCATCTGCCTCTCGTAGTCGGCAGCGGCCTCTTCCATCATCACGATGCCGACCGGGCATTGATCGCACGACCACAGATAGTCATGGCGGCAGTAGTCATCCGGCCCGTCATGGCTGTAGTGGGTCGCAGCCCCACAGCCACGAGCGATCACGCGCTGCCAGCCCTTCGATCCGGGATCAGGTGTGACGGGCGAAAAGCCTGTGCTGCAGTGGCGGTTGTTGCGCTGATCGCTCATGCGACACCTCGAATGCGCCGAGCGATGATCGCGCCCATGTCGTCGTTGCGATGGCTCATGCTCTCGGCGACCTTGGCAGCCTCGTCGCGCCCCGCCTGCTGTGCTTGCTCAAGTAGCTTGATGAGCGCCGGCATGTCGGCCGACGCGATGTTCATCTTGGCGATGCTGGCCAGGCGCACGTAGGCCGGTAGCTGGTAGCTGTCTTTGCTCATGGTCGGTCCCCTGGCCTAGCCTGCTCGGTGTAGAGGTGCCAAGGCGTCTGCTCGGTTTGAAGGTTTGGGTCAATCACCTTGTGCGGCAGACCCTCATCCTTCAACCAGCGGATCGCACCTGCGCACGGCTTGCATGGCTCGTCGTGGCACGCCCATGTCTTGCCGTGCTCGACGCGCATATTGACGACATCAACGTGCGTCGGAAGGCAGCCATAGTTTTGAATCTCCGCGCTCAACTCACTGTCGTAATTGAACGGGCAACCTTCACACATTTGTTTCGAGCTCATTGCGTATCTCCGTCCGAAGTCTTGAGCCGCCACTGCGGCGTGTAGTCCGGTGCGTAGGCCGTCACCGGCTTGCGGCTCGGGCAGTCAGGGTGCGAGCACTCGCTGAGCTCGCTGTTCATGCGCTTGGGATCGCGCTGGCAGGTTTGACATTTTTCGGTCACAGGTACGTCCCCTTTTTGCGTGGCGTGATCCGCTTTGAAGTGATCCGCTCGACTTCCATTGACGAGCGTTTGCGGCCACCGGGTTTAGCGTTCTCCGAGCGTTTCTGCGCGGCGATCCACGCTTTGTCGCTCTCGGGCTTTTTGGTAAAGGCGTTCATTTGCGCCCCCGTTTTGCGGCGTAAAAAACGCCTGAGCGCGAGAGGCCGAACTCACTGGCCAGCTTGTCGGCGCCCTCGTGCAGCCGCTGGGCGATCAAGCGGTTGCGCTTGGTGTGCTCGATGCGACGTGCGACCGTGCGCGTGAACACGGCGGCGCGCTGCTTTGCACTGGGCCACACCGCGCCGTGCACCTCGACGGTCTTGAAGGTGTGATCGTTGAAGCACCTGCGCTTGCGGGTGGTGGTCAGGTTGGCGCTCGCGCGTGTCTCGATGACCTCGGACACGGCACCGCATTTGGGACACTTCATTTGGTGGCCTCATCGAATTGACGCATGCGCGCTTCGTGTGCGGTCAGACCCTTGGGCCGGCACGCTGTGCACAGGCCGTCGAATTGGCTGCCATAGCCGCGCCGGCACGCTTTGCAGACAACGTGGCCCGTTCGAGGGCTGAGCAACAGCCCCTTCGGTTGTTGAGGCTTGGTCATTCGTCGTCTCCGAACACCGGCAAGCCGAAGTAGTGCGTGTACCAGCCATCGTCTTTGAAGGGCACCACCTGGGCGATACCTGCGCTGCGACGAATGAGCAAGATGCGCGCACCAATGGGCGGCTTGTTCTCGGGCGTGATCTTGATCCAGGTGGTGAGCGGATTGACCGCTGCCGCCTTGTCTGAGGTGAGGCGTATGCCGGTCATTTGGCGACCTCTTTCCGCAGCGAGTCGATGGTCCGCATGTTCCCAACGTCGCGCACCTGGGCGATGCCGCACTTCGTGCACACGCGCAGTTGCAGGACTTTGAAGTACCCGACATCAGTGTTGTGTTTGGACGCGATGCCGTTGTGCGGATCGCTCCACCTGTCCCATTTGTGCCAGCAGGGCCAGTTCATCGCACGTACCTATCTTTCTCCCGCTCAACGGGCTCGGGTGCTGGGTCACCGCCACCACAGGCGGCCAGTAGCAACACAAGGATCAAAAGGAATTTCATTTGCGCAACTCCCTTGCAACTGCGTCGATGCCCTGGGCGATGCACGACACGGTGGGGAGCTCGTTGTGCGACGCGCCGATGGCTGCGTTCCAGAAGTGGTCGAGCGCGTCGGCCAGCGCGGTGGCTGTGAGCGGCACAGGCGGCGGTGGCGGTGCGAACTTGCCTTGACCGGCGCACGGCTTGAAGCGTGGAATGCCGCCAGGTGTGCGCCACATGGCATCACCTTGCCTAATGCACCCTGCCTGACACTTGCGCTTGTTCGGGCAATCCGTGCACGGCATGCCGCCTGCGCAATCAGTCTCACCGCCAACAAGATCGCTTTGCTCGGGGTGGCGCATCGTGTCGTTTGTCCCGTGCGACTGCCACACAGCGGCGACAACTTCCTCGTTGTGAGGCACCGGCCAGGTGTCAGCCGTGCCATGCGTGGCGATGGCCTCAACGCCGTTCGTGGGCACGTCAGCCGGCCGCCAGATGCAGCCACAGGACGCGCACAGGTGCGAGCGGTGGGGTGGGTTAGTCCACTCAGGTCCGTCGCCGGGCACCGGCTTGAACGGCGCGTCGATGTGCTGCACGCCGCAGTTCGGGCAGTACAGCAGCATGTCGATGGGTGCTTCGAGCGCGTCGCACCAGGCTGTCCACGCTCTTTGCGTTTTCGGGCACAGGTAGCCGCCATCGCTGGTGCGAGTCAGATCGGGCGAGGTGTAAATGCTTCGCTGGCGTTTCTCAAAATCGGCGTGTCTCATTTGCCGTCTCCCAGTGCTTCGTAGCAAAGGCTGTGCACCTCGTGCGAGGGCATACCTGCCATGTTGAAACGGTGCGCTTCCATGATCTTTCGCAACGCTTCGCGCTCTTTGACCGGCTCACCTTTGGTGACCTCAATCACCAGCGCCTCGGGCGCAGGCTTGCCACCGAAGAACTCATCGCAGCAAGCGTTCCAGCCCTCGGCGTAAATCACGTCGCTGGGCTCGGCCTGTGCTGGCGGCACGGGCAGCTTGGTGGGCATGGTGGCCAGCACACGCTCAAGCGACCGCGACAACCAGCGAATGCGATCCTTGGCTGCGGTCACCCAGGCAATCGGGCTGCTGTGCGTGCCGGCCAAGATGCCATGCACGTTGAGCGGCGCGTTGTAGTTCATAAACACGCCGTTGGCGAGCTCGTCGTCGGTCAGCTTGCCCATGGCCAGGTCGGCGCGCTCACAGTCGTAGCGCTTGCCGTGTGGGTCAGGCTCGCCAGCAGCGCGCCACTGCGCGGCAGGGGTAGGGGATTTGGAACCGTTTTTCATCGCTTGGCTCCCTTCAAAGGCGCCCACAGGCTCGTGCGCAGCGTATGGAAGTCGTGGCGGCGGTGCACGCCATCCAGCGCCCGGCAGTGGTCGGCAAGGCTTGCCAGCGAAGCGCTTTCAGCGGCGCGATTGATCGTGTCCTGCACACGTTGCCGAGCGTTGGCGCACATCGCGCCCAGGTCGAACACATGCAGCGCGCATTGCGTCTCGTCTTTGAAGCACCCACCGCACCCACTGGGCAGCGGCGAGTCGCAGTTGGCGCAGAACACAGGTGCGTGTCGCGTCGGCCGCGCCTCGACCTTGATCGTGTAGTTGCCCATCGCCAGGGGGAGCGCAGGCTCTGTTGTCATCGTCAGCACGACGCCGTGCTCAAGCGCTGCGGCGGCAAGCTGCTGGGCCATTTCCAAATAATTCATCGTTGCTCCAATTTCAGTTGTTCTTCGGTCACCATCACGGTCATGTCATCGCCATCGGTGACGGTGAGCATGTGGATGTAGAGGGACTTGTTGCACTCCCACCAGCGGTGGAAGCTCACTGCCCCCATCGGCACGAGCAGCGGCTGCCCGGTAGCGTGGTCAACAAGGTGCACGGTCATGGGGTGTTGCGCCACGCTTCAATCGCCTCGACGACACCTTTGTCGAACGCCGAGCCGTCACCGAAGATCGACACGTAGCCCTCGACCAGTTCGATGTCGCCGGTCTTGAGCAGCGTGCCGGCCGCCCAGTTGAAGCCTTCCTCGCGGGCCAGGCGTTCGTTGCGCTCTCGACGCGCTGCAAGCCAAGCTCTCATCGCTGCGCTCCCCATTGGTAGCCCTGCCAGGCTGCGTTGAACATCTCGACACCGTATTGACCGTTGGGCTTGCGCCAGAACAGCGCCTCTCGCTCAACAGGTACGCCGTTGTCGGCACCGATGAACTGGCCGTTCTCACGCTTGAGGCGCATCAGCGTCATGCACTGATCCTCGAAGTGCTCGCGCACCACGGGGCCGCGCGCTGCGTCGAGCTCGGCCTTGAGCCGCAGCACCTCGACGAACATCCAATAGACGAGGTTGTCGCCTACCAGATCACGGCCCCACGGCTCCCCGTTGCGCAAGGCGGTCAGCACGCCGTTGTCATTGATGAGCGTGTACTTGCCATCGGCGAAGGTGTATTGCTCGCTCATGGGCACCCCCGCTGGCCACACCACAGGGCGCGCAGGCCGAACTCGTGCAGGTGCAACCCCGCGTCGATCACGCCCCACGCGAACGCGGCGACGAGCGCCACGACCAAAATCGTCATCAAAACTTTCATGCTGTTTCCTCTAGATAGGCGCGTATCTGCGCCAGAACCTCATCGGACTCACCCCGACGACTCGCTTCAAGCAACTGGCTCATCGGGTTGTGGACACAGAACGGGGAGCCCGGCCTGTGGCTGTAGTGGTAGCCACCGCATTGGCACAACCGGTGTCCAGTGGCGCGGACGTGCGCTGTGAACAGGCCGTAGTCGGCTCGGCGTGTGCGGCATGCGGGGCAACGGAACAACATTGCTCAGCCGTTCGTGGATTTGAAAATCGTCACCTCACCGCCACCACGGCGAATGAGGTTGGCGAGCTTCACGACCTCGTACCAGTCGGTCGAAGATTTCAAAACCTTCGAGTCGCGGTCGGTCACCAGCAGGTACTCGGTGGGCGTCTTGGGTTTCTTCAGCTTTGCCATCACGCCACCTTCAAACGGTTGCGGTAGTCGCGGACACGCTGCGAGCCCGACTTCGCCGGGCAGGGCACGTCCTCGGCGCCGGGGTTCCAGGCAAAGAGCGCGATGGTCATGTAGCCGCGCGAGTCGGCACGCCACCCTGCGATGTGCACCAACTTCACCTTGCGCAACGCTGCAATCCACCCGCTCACCGCTGGCTCGTTCATCGCGGCCATCGCAGCAGACTCACCGAGTGACAGCGGGCCGAACGTGGTCAGCGCGGTGAGCAGCGTGCAGGCTGAGTCGCGTGTCTTGCTCACAGCGCACCCCCGTCACGCAGACCGGCGTTGATCTCGCGGGTGGCCATGGCGCGGTCTGCAGGCGTCATGGCGTTCCACATATCGACCAGCGACTTGGGCTTGGCGGCTTCGATAGCGGCGCTCAGGTTGGCAAGGTGCGACCCTGCCGGTGGCGCGTCGATGCGCTCTTGTGGCCACCCTCGTTCGAGCATCTGCTGCGCGATCCAGGGGCGGACCTGTTGCGCTACTGCCAGCAGCATGTCGCGTTGCTTGCAAGCCTCGACGTACTTGCCGCAGATCGTCTCGGTGCCATCGACGATCTCAACGACATCGGTAGGCACGCCATGAAAGGCGTTCCAGCACGCGGCCAGCCGGAGAGCCACTGGCTCGACCTCGGTGGACATGCGACCGTGGCCACTGCACTCGGCCAGGGGGACGAACTCGCCGGCCCGCTCAACGCCCACAGTCGTGGCGGCGTGGTTCGCCCAGGGGCGGGCGATCAGGCGTTCGGTGCTCACAGCTTGTTCACCAAGGTCGTGAGGCGCTTCACGCGAGCCTCGTTGTAGGCCACCTGCGAGTTGGCCCAGTCGCGGCCCGTCTTGGCCGTCAGCAGGGCGCGCTGCGCCTCTTCGAGCTCGGCTTGGGCGAGTTGCTTGGCGCTGATGCGCCGGAAGATTTTGAACATCGTGTTGCTCTCGGGTTGCGGTTAACGGACAACCCGAAATTTAGCGACGTTTAGCGTTTGACGCAATACCTTTTTTGCGCTTTTGCAAAATATTTATTGCGCAGTTGCCAAATGCGTTGCTCTTTTGCTAAACTGCGGTGGCGAATTTCGCAAAACCTCTTTTGGAGCAAAACCGATGTCCCTTGAACAAGCCCTGAGCGAGTGCACGCTCGCCATCAAGCAACTGATCGTGGTGATGACCACCGCCAATGAAGCCGAGCAGCCGGCCGGTGGTGACACCGAAGGTGGCAAGCGCAAGCGCCGCACCAAGGCCGAGCTCGAAGCCGACGCCGCAGCCGCTGCAGCCGCCACCACGACCGTCAAGCACGAGTTGCTGGCCGAGGGCGACCCAGCCGGCACGCGCTACTTCCACATCGCTGCGCACAACACGATCTACCGCCAACTGCCGGGCGAGCCTGACTGCACCATGGCCGGCGCGATCATCGTCAGCGGAACGGAATACACGCGCCTCAAGGCCGAGTACGCCGCCAAGTTCCCCACTTCGGCGCAGGGCGCACAAGCTACCGCTGCTGCGCCAACCCCTGCCGCGACCACCCACGCTGCATCGGCTGCCTCATCGACACCGCCCGACGCATCAGCCGCGCCGACCATGCAGTCGATCACGGCCAAGCTCATGGCGATCCACAAGCGTGACGGCAACGCCGGCCTCGCCCCGATCCTGGCTCACTTCGGCGTCACCAAGGTGCCCGAACTGGCCAGCAAAGACATGGCGGTCTTGGACGCGCACGTCGAAGGCGTGTTGAACCCCGCGACCGGCGCGAACCTGTTCGGCTGACATGAAAAGCCTAGGCATGTTCGGGCTGCTCGCAGCCATTGCCAACGCTTACGCCCCGCCCCTCTCGCGGGTGCGTAAGCGCCATCTGCCGGCAGCCCTTCGCGGCAAGCGGCAAGACGCCGAGCGCGTCGATGCCGCCGAAGCGAAGCGCGCTCGCCGCGCACAGCGCAACCTCAAACAAGGTCTTTGATGTTCACCAACGTCACCATCTATCGCATGTCATTTGGCGAGCCGCTAACGCTCGACCAGATGGAAGTTGCACTCGAAGATGCGCAGTTCGTCCCATGCGGAGCCACGCAGGACAAATCGGTCGGCTGGGTCGAGCCACGCGGCGAAGCACACGGCCCCATGGTCGAGGCTGTCGCCGGCCAGCGCATCGCCAAGCTGATGATCGAAACCAAGTCTGTGCCCGGCGCCACTGTGCGTGCCAAGGCCCAGGCTGAAGCCGATCAGATCGAAGCCACCACCGGCCGCAAGCCGGGCAAGAAAGAGACACGCGCGCTGCGTGAGGACGCGCTGCTGGCACTGTTGCCACAGGCGTTCCCGAAGCTGGCAGCGGTGTGGGTGTGGTTCGACATGGCCAACGGCTTCTTGGTCGTTGACGCCAACAGCCAGGGCAAGCTCGACCAGGTGGTGACGGCTTTGGTGCGCGCCTTCGACAAGCTGGTGCTCACGCAGGTGCAGACCAACGTGACGCCGCAGACCGCGATGACGCAGTGGTTGTCGGCCACCACCCCGGACGAATGGCCAGGGGACTTTTCGGTCGAGCGTGAGTGCGAACTCAAGTCGAGCGACGAGGACAAAGCGGTCGTGAAATACAACCGCCACAACCTCAACACCGACGAGGTGCGCCAGCACATCACCGAGGGCAAGCTGCCCACGCGCCTGGCCATGAGCTATGAGGGCAAGCTGTCGTTCGTGCTGACCGAAACGCTGCGCCTGAAGAAAGTCAAGTTCCTCGACGTTGAGGTCGAGGGCGAATCCGGCTTTGACGCTGACGTGGTGCTCACCACGGGTGAGATCGGCAAATTGATCCCCGCGCTGATCGAAGCGCTGGGTGGCGAAAACCTGTTCTGACATGGGCTACCACGCACGACTCGGCCCGTCAGGGGCCTTTCGCTGGTCAAAGTGCACGGCATCGCCACGCGCCGAGGACGCCTTCACTGATGACGGCAACGACGCGGCACGAGCAGGTACAGCAGAGCACGAGGCAGCCGCCGAGTGCCTGCAGCACAACCGCGATCCATGGGACTACCTGGGCCGCGAGTTCGTGTTCCTGAGCGCGCGTGAAGAGTTGTGGCTGAGCGATCTGCCGGCTGCGCGACACGCCGAGATCAAGCACCGCGTCAAGTTTGATGACGAGGCCATCGAGCGGATCGAAGCCTACGTGAACTTCGTGCGCGAAGTGGTGCAGACCTCGGGCGGCCTTTTGCTGGTCGAGAACCGCGTGCCGGTGCGCCACATCACGGGCGAGTCCTATTGGTCGCTCGACGGCAAAGAGGTTGACGAGGGCACGCCAGGTGCAGTGCTCACGCCGGCAGGCGGCACGTCCGATGTGATCGTGATCGCAGGCGACGAGATCATCATCATTGACTACAAGAGCGGCCAGGTGCGCGTGACCGCCTACGAGGTCATCAAGCCTGAGAGCGTCGATCTCATCAGCGGTGAGCCTACGCCGGCCGTCCTCGCGCCCAACGACCAAATGGCCATGTACGCCTCGGGCGGCATCGAGCTCTACGGCTGGATGGCAGACATCAAGCGCGTGCGCATGGTGATCGTGCAGCCCCGCCTCGCGGCCATCAGCGAGTTCGTTCTCTCGGTGGACGAGCTCAACAAGCACATCGAGAAACTGCGCCTCGCTGCCATCGAGACGCGCGAGAACCCCACGTTCCGACCCAGCCCCGACACCTGCGGCTTTTGCAAGGCCAGGGTGACGTGCAAGGCGCGTGACGAGTTCGTTCTCAACAGCGTGCTCGATGGTTTTCAACCCGGCGACCTCGTGTCGCTGCAACAGGCACCCATGGCCACCGTCAAAGGGAACTATGTGGGCCTGATCTACGCCCGGCTTGACGAGATCAAAGCATGGTGCGGCGACATCCATCGCCGTGTCTTTGCCGATCTCGCTGCCGGGCGGCCCGTCATCAATCCAGATGGCGTGGCTTACAAGCTGGTGGAAGGCCGTGCGGGCAACCGCAAATGGACCGATCCCACCGCAGTGGAAACCTACTTGCGCGACACGATCCGTCTGCCCAAGGAAGTTGCCTACAACTGGGAAATCATCAGTCCAGCGGACGCTGAAAAGTTGGCCAAAGCGAAGAAAGCTCGCGGCGGCAAACCCGAGGTGATCCCTGCGATTGGTAAGACCCAGTGGTCGAGGTTGCAGGAGTTGATGAGTCAGGAAGCCGGCAAGCCGGTGATCTCCCTGGCCACCGACCCCAAGCCCGCCATCCAGCCGTCAGTCGATGGCTTTTCCGACTCAACTCAGCAATCCGAAATCAACCTCTTCGAGTAAGAAACCATGTCCAGCACCATCATTCTCTCCCGCGTTCGTATGTCCCACCCCCACCTGTGGGTCGCTCAGCCACCCATGGCCGGCAGCAACAGTGGTCCCAAGTTCGATAGCACGTTCCTGTTCCCCGTGGGCAGCGAGAACGACACGCTCGCCCAGGGTGCGTTCATCAAAGAAGCACAGGCCGTGTTCGGCGCCAACTTCGCCACCATCGTCGGCGCGCTCGACAAGGGCAAAAAGTGCCTGCGCAATGGCGACCAGAAGCTGACCAAGGAAGGTGTCGTGGCCGATGGCTACGCCGGCCAGCGTTTCATCGTGGCGAAGAACAAGGTGCGCCCGATGGTGATCGCCAAGCGCTTCCACGAGGGCAAGCCTGTGCAACTCAACGACCAGGGCGCCACGTTCCAGAACGGCGTGCAGGTGACGGTGCCCTTCGAGTGCAAGGTGCCCTACGCCGGCTGCTACGTCAACGCGAAGGTGGAAATCTACGCGATGAACAAGCCCGGTCTGCAAGGCATCTACGCCAACCTGATCGCCGTGCAGTTCGAGGACGATGGCGAGAGCTTCGGTGGTGGCGGCACGCCGAACGCTGAAGGCTTCGAGGAAGGCGAGGATGACGGCGGTTCCAGCGGCTTCGGCGAAGCTGCCGCCCCCGCAGTGGCCAACCTGTTCGGCTGATCGCACCATGAAAGTCGGAACCCCCGTCAACACGCGCGCCACCCGCACGGGTGCGATCAACACAGGCCGGTTCGTCGGCCGCACGCAGATCGCACGGTCGCCAGGTGAGTGGCTGAAGGTCAACCACGCGCCGAAAGGCAAGCCCGTTGACATCAAGCACTACCGCACCGCACAGGTCACGCCGACCTGATGCAAGCGCCTCGGCCTTCGGGCCGGGGCCTTTTGGCGAGCACTGGATCAACTTGCCGCAGGGACCGATCTGTCAGGACGTTGCGAAACGCCTACGTCCAGCCCACATCAAGGGCGAACAGCACCACCCCGCGCCCTGCCAGTGCTCGCCAAAAGTATGAAACAAAAACTGGTTTTTGACATCGAGTGCGCGCCTGACTATTTCATGGTCGGGTTCATGCACACCGAGACGCTGGCGGTTCGTCAATACGAACTGTTCGAGGGTCATCCTCTCGCTCGCGGCGAGATTCTGGCCATCCTGCAGAACTTCACGGTGATCGGCTTCAACTCGATGGACTACGACATCGGCATGGCGTTCTATGCGCTCATGGGTGCGCTTGAAGTCGAGAACGGCAAGCTTACCATCGCCGAGTTGCTGGTCAATCTGAAACGCCTCAGCGACCACATCATCGTCGGCCAGCTAAAAGGCTGGCAGGTTGAGCAAGAGTACGGCTTCAAGGTGCCGAGCTACGTCGATCACATCGACCTCAAAGAGCCCGTGCCAGGTGTGGCGATTAGCCTGAAACTCTACGGCGGCCGGTTGCACTCGAAGCGGATACAAGACCTTCCCTACGAGCACAACGAGCCAGTGTTCGGCCATCCCGAAGATCGCCGCGCCGTGATCCTCGACTACAACCGCAATGACTTGGCCACGACGCTCGACCTGTGGAAAGAAGCGACCAAGCCGAGCGACAACATCATCGCCACACGCGAACTGATCGGCGCCGAGTTCGGGCTTGATCTGCGCTCGAAGTCCGACGCACAGATCGCCGAGGCGGCCATCAAAACGCGCGTGGCCAAACTCAAGGGCGCACCGATCTACAAGTCGGACATCCGGCCAGGTACGAGCTACCGCTATCAGGCGCCAGCGTTCGTGAGCTTCCGCACTGAGGCGATGCGCAAGGTGTTCGCCACCGTGCTCGCGTCCACGTTCGTGGTCAATGCCAAGGGCAGCATCGAGATGCCTGAGAGCATGCAAAGCCTCAGCGTGCCCATTGGCGGGTCGGTCTACACGATGGGCATCGGTGGCCTGCACAGCACCGAAAAGCGCCGCGCTGTGTTTGCGTCTGAGCAAGTCCTGCTGCGCGACTTCGACGTGACCAGCTTCTATCCCGCTCTCATCCTGTTGTGCGGCCTGTTCCCACCGAACATGGGCGAGTTGTTCCAGCGGGTCTACAAAGACTTCTTTGACCGCCGACTCGCTGCCAAGAAAGCAGGCCACAAGTCCACAGCGCAGACGCTGAAGATTGTGCTCAACGGCACCTACGGCAAGCTGGGCTCGAAGTTCTCTGTGCTGTACGCGCCCAACCTGTTGATCCAGGTGACGCTCACCGGCCAGTTGGCACTGCTCATGCTGATCGAACGCATGGAGCTCGCCGGCATCCCGGTGATCTCGGCGAACACTGACGGCATCGTGATGGCCACGCCCAAGTCGCGCGAGGCGGCGATGTACGAGGTGGTCAAAGAGTGGGAGCGCGATACCGGCTTGGGCCTCGAAGAGACGCGCTACAAGGCGGTTTGCTCGCGCGACGTGAACGCCTACCTGGCCATCACCGATGACGGCAAGGTCAAAACCAAGGGCGCGCTGGTGCCGAGCGACGCGCAGCACAACCCGACCTTCGAGATTGCCAAGATCGCAGCCATCGAGTACGTGGCCAAGGGCACGCCGGTCGCCGAGACGATCCTGAAGTGCCGCGACGTTCGCCAGTTCGTTGCCGTGTCCCGCGTGACCGGTGGGGCGCAGATGCCCAGCGCTTCGCAGTGGATCGACCACTGGAATCACGATGGCGAAAAGTGGGTCATGCAGCACAACGGCAGGCTCTACAAGGAAAAGCGCAAATCGCGCCCAGCCCCGGTGCTGGTGACTTCGAGCGCCGACTACTTAGGCAAGGTGGTCCGCTGGATCAGATCGACCAAAAGCACTCAGCACATCGAGCGCGTGAGCAACGGCAACAAGGTGCCCAGCAGCGACAACGCGCGGCCATTGATGACGCTGCCCGATGTGTTCCCCGACGACATTGATTACGGCTACTACGTGGCTGAGGCGAATGCGCTGTTGCGCGACATTGGAGTGATGAATTGAACAACTGCATGCTCGACACCGAAAGTTTCGGCACCGACCCCGACGCCGCGCTCGTCGCTATTGGGGCCGTGATGTTTGATGAGAACGGCGGGCTCGGCGCCACGTTCTATCGAACGATCCACCTGGCCACCTCGGTCAACGCCGGCTTCAAGATCGAACCTGCGGCGGTGCTGTTCTGGCTCTCACAGCCCGAAGAGGCGCGCAACGCGATCCTGTTCAACGCGCTGCCCATGGCTGACGTGATGCAAGAGTTCGCCGACTGGCTCACCGCTCAGTGCCGGCGCGATGACTTGCTCATGTGGGGTTGCTCGCCAGCGTTCGACTGCATCAAGGTCGAGGCGCACTGCAAAGCCGTGGCGGTGCGCACCCCTTGGATTTACTTCAACGAGCGCTGCTACCGCACGATCCGCGAGCGCAATCGCGTGGTCGAGGCCGACGAGCGTGTCGGCCTGCACAACGCTCTCGACGACGCCAAGCACCAGGCGCTGCACCTCATCAAGATCAGGAAATACCATGCCGCGAAAAAAGCCGCAGTCGCTTGAAGAACAGATCGACCAGTACCGCGCTGACAAGGCGGCCGGCAAGTTCAAGAAAGAGGTGCGAGAGCGCAACGTCGAGAGCCACCTGGTTGATCGCGTTGCGGACCTTGGCGGCACTGCCTTCAAGTTCGTCAGCCCTGGCTTCAACGGTGTGCCGGATCGGCTCGTGCTGCTACCAGTGGCACCCGAGCACCGTGAGCTCGTAGCCCGCTACGTGCGGCTGCCGGAACTGAAGCGCGCCGGCAAGACCCCACGCCCCGAACAAATCAGCGCGCATCGCCACCTGCGCGCGCTGGGCTACCAGGTCGATGTGATCGACACCAAGGCCCAGGTGGACGAACTTTTCCCCAACCTGTTTGCTTGAAAGGCAACACCATGAAAAAGCCCCCAACACTCGCACAGGTGCTGACCACCGTAGCTGGCTCACCACCGCCTGAAGAAAACCTCTTCGGCGACATCGTGCTCGACAACACCACCGTGTTGCTGAAGGTCAAGCGCCTGCAATCCGACGCCGCCTTGCCCCTGTACGCAACGCCCGGCGCCGCATGCTTTGACATCGCTGCCGACCAGGACATCAACATCCAACATGCCCGGCAAGCCGCCATCCCAACGGGCTTGGCGTTCGAGGTGCCCGAAGGCTACGTCATGCTCGTCTACTCGCGCAGTGGCCACGGGTTCAAGCACGGCGTTCGCTTGGCCAACGGCACAGGCGTGATCGACAGCGACTACCGTGGCGAACTGATGATCGCGTTGCGCAACGACAGCGACGATATGTTCATGGTCCGACGCGGTGATCGCATCGCCCAGGGCATGCTCGTTCCGATCCCGCGCTGCGAGATCGTTGACGCTGACGAGCTCGGCGAGACTGAGCGCGGTGAAGGCGGCCTCGGGAGTACCGGCGCGTGATCTTCACCCCAAGGCCCTATCAGAAACTCATCATTGATTTCATCCTGCAGAACCTTCGATGCAATGTGTTCGCAGGCATGGGCCTTGGGAAAACCAGTTCGTCGCTCTACGCCTTCGATGCCATGCGCATCTTCGGCGAAGCGACGCGCGCACTCATCATTGCGCCCAAGCGCGTCGCGCGCAACACCTGGCCGAACGAAGTGGTCAAGTGGGACGACTTCAAGCACCTGAAGATCGCGGCAGCCATCGGCAACGAAGCCCAGCGCATCGCCGCGCTGAAGTCCAACGCCGAGATCGTGACCATCAATTACGACAACCTCGAATGGCTCATGCAGGTGATGGGCGAGCACTGGAACTTCGACACAGTGTTCGCCGACGAGGCCACGCGGCTCAAGGGCCTGCGCATCAGCATTCAGCGTCGCAAGCGCGGCGACGGCACGATGGGCGACGAGTTCATCACTGGCCAGGGGTCGGTGCGCGCCCGTGCGATCTCGAAGGTGGCGCACCGCAAGGTTCGTCGCTGGATCAACCTCACCGGCAGCCCCGCGCCAAACGGCCTGCAAGACCTGTGGGGCATTCAATGGTTCGTTGACCGTGGCCTGAGCCTCGGCCTGAGCTACGGCGCGTTCGAGGATCGGTTCTTCACCAAGATGGCCAACCAAGAGGGCTACCACCGCACGGTGCCCCTGGCCAGCAGCGCCAAGTTCATCCAAGACCTGATCCGCGAAAAGTGCATCGTGGTCGATGCGAAAGACTGGTTCGACATCAAAGAGCCCATCGAGCGGATCATCAATGTGCAGTTGCCACCGGCCGCGCGCAGGGCCTACGACGACATGGAACGCGAGTTGTTCGCTGACGTTGAGGGCAATGCAATCCAAGCGTTCAACGCAGGCAGCAAGGCGCAAAAGTGCCTGCAGCTTGCCAACGGCACGGTCTACACCGACACCAAGACAAAGGCTTGGGTGTCAGTGCACGACGAAAAGATCGAAGCGCTGCGCTCGGTGGTCGAAGAGGCCAACGGCGAGTCGATCCTGGTGCGCTACACCCACATCCCCGACAAGCAGCGAATCCTCAAGGCATTCCCTCGCGCCAAGTTCTTTGATGACAGCCCTGCGACCGAAGCCGCGTGGAACCGGGGCGAGTACCCCATGCTGCTCACGCACGCGGCCAGCGCTGGCCATGGCAGCAACCTACAGGACGGTGGGCGCATCTTGTGCGACTACTCGCAGGGCTACTCACTCGAAGAGGACGAGCAGATCATTGAGCGGATCGGGCCGACTCGCCAGTTGCAGTCGGGCTACGACCGCGCCGTGTTCCGCTACCGCCTGGTGGCCGAGGACACCATTGAAGAACACTCGGTGCTGCCGCGCATCAAGCACAAGATGAGCGTGCAGGACTCATTCAAAAACGCGATCAAAATGCGACAAAGCGCTTGACGAATCGTTTTGCATTTGCGAAACTCGTGGCTTCTTAATTTAGCAACGGGGCAGCAAATGGAAATCAAAGTCGGCCAGGGTTGGCGCACACGCAGTGGCGAGCACGTCAGCGTCACAGGTTATGTGAAGGGTAACGATTGGCCGTGGACAGTCTACGGGCTCAACGGGGTGCGAACCGTCAACGAAAAAGGTTGGGTCAGCACCACCGAAGGTTCCAACGACGACCTCGTTGAGCTCATCAGCGATGTGCCCGTCAAACTCGTGACCGAGGTGGTCGGCGACACCGTGGTCATGCGCCGCGACACCGACATCCAGTTCGCAGCCGCCGTCGAAGAGTCCATCGCTGACAGCAACGAGCTCGCCGCCGAAACGCTCATGGCACTGGGCTGGATTTTCGACGGCAAGTGTTGGACCGAGGAACACGCCACGCAGCGCGACTCGGCGATCCTGAGCCACCCGCTCTACCCGATCTTTGTCCAGGCCATCGAGCAGGCAATGTACGGCAAGGGCGAGCGCCACGGTGGCAACGTCACGCCGTTCCTCGACCAGCCGTGGGCGCACTACGTGAAGCTGCACGGTCGCGGCTTCGCCACCGGCCAGTCGGCAAAGAAGCTCGAAGAGGCGGCCAGCTTGCGCGAGGGCAAGCCGTTCGATGACGAGGTGATGGGCGCCATCGTCTACGCAGGCATGTCGATCCTGAAAAACCGGGGCCTGGTGTAAGCCATGTTTGATGCCGTCACGACGCTCGATGCGATCTACGTAGCGCTTTTCATTGGCATCGTGATCGGCGTGGCACTCGACATTTACATCCGAGGACATGATGATTGAAAAACTCGCGCGCCTCTTGGCGACAAGCACATCTACGACAAAGACGGCAGCCTTTACATGGGTCGCTGGTGGGTGCTGCGCGAGCGCTCGTGGTTCCCCTGGGCGATCCGCCTGCACCACATCGGCCGCCCCGACAACGACCGCCACATCCACGATCACCCCTACGACTTCCGCAGCGTGATCCTGGCCGGCTGGTATGAAGAACTCGACGTGTTCGGCCAGTTGCACATGCGCTGGGCCGGCGAAACCTACGCGCGACGCGCTCAGGAATCGCACAAGATCGTGACCATGAGCAGCGGCGGCGCCTACACGCTGTTCATCTATCGCTACCGGAAGAACAGCAACCCGTGGGGGTTCTATGTGCCCGACGCGAACGGCCAGGGTGGTGTGCGCAAAGTGCACTGGCGCATCTACCTCGGAGAACAATGATGGATGACGTTGATTCAAGCAATGAGCGCCAGCAGCGCGAAGCACCGATGCTCATTGAGGCCAGCAAGAAACCTGTCGGGCCACCGCCCACCGGCCGCTGCTATTACTGCGACGAGATTTTGAACGACACGATGCGCTGGTGCGATGCGGATCACCGCGACGCCTGGCTGCGGGAGCAACGGCGATGAGCGACGACACCGTGATCTGGCGCAAAGACCTGGCCAAACTGCTCAACCGCAGCAGCGAGACGATCCGCCAGTGGATGCTCAGCGGCAAGCTGCCCAAGCCTGACGTTGACCTCTCGCTGAAAACGCGCGGCTGGAAACTCTCAACCCTGCGCGCTGCAGGCATCAATCTGGCATGAGCCAATCAGCCCAGTCCTGCAACATCTTGCGCCGAGCCACGATGTGCTCGGCGCGGTTGTATGACGCGCGCACCTTGTCTTCCGGCGTGTGGGCAAGCTGACGCTCGATAGCGTCTGCGTTGTAGCCATGCTCGTTCGCCCAAGTGCTCCCCACGGTGCGAAAGCCGTGGCCCGTCATCTGCCCCTTGTAGCCCATGCGGGCCATCAGGTAGAGCACCGCGTTCTCGCTCATGGGCCGGTCGATTCGCAGATCGTTGGGGAACACGTAGTCGCTGCCACGGCTGCGGGCCTTGAGCTTGGCCAGCAGCGCGAGCGACTGTCTGCTCAGCGGCACCAGATGATCCTTGCGCCGTTTCATCTTGCCCTCGGGGATTCGCCACAGGTCGCCGTCGATCTCGTTCCACAGCATCATGCGAAGCTCGCCTGTGCGCACCCAGGTCAACGCCAGCATCTTGCAGGCCAGCACCGATTGCAATTCCTTTTCCATCGACAGCCGCTCAAGGAACGCCGGCATGTCGGTGAGTTCGAGCGCAGCGAAGTGCTCGACCTTCGACTTACCGAACGCCCGCTCGGGCCGGATCAGGCGCGCGGGGTTCGTGGTGGCCTCGCTTTGCTCGATGGCCCAGTCCCACACCTGAGCCAGCCACATGCGGACCTTGCGCACGTACTCGTGCTTGCCGGCCGCGTCCAGGTGCATCAGGGTGGCCAGCAATTCCTCCCGCGTGATCTGACCGATCGGTCGCTGACCAAGCTGCGGCAGCGCGTGCATTTCAATCGCCCTGGTCGCGTTGGCCAGGTAGTCATCGCTCAAATCCTTCCTACCGGCCCAGTAGGTCGAGCAGGCCGTCTCAAGGGTCATGGCGGATCGCACGGCCTTGGGCTTGGCGTCGGCGCCGCTGCGCAACCGCGCCTTGGCCTCGTCACGCTTCGCACGGGCCTCGGCCAACCCCACGGCAGGGTAAGGGCCGATGCTGAGCGTCTGCGGCTTGCCATCGACCCGGTAGGCCAGGCGCCATGCCTTCGAGCCCGTGGTGGCCAGGTAGAGGTACAGGCCGCCACCATCGAACAACTTCAGGGCTTTGTCACCGCACTTGGCGGTACGGCAGCGCGCGTCGGTCAGCGTATTTGTAGGCATTTGCAGGTTTCCCCCGGTGCGTGCCTACAGATTTGCCTACACGAGCAGGTTGGTGGAACCTGCGGAATGTTGGGGAACCGGATGTTTCCGGCGCCTAGGTCACGCTATGTGGTTGATTTTGCACCGGTTTTTACCGGCAATCTGCACAATGTTGGCCTTGCCTTGGGCCAAATTGGCGGAGCGAGAGTGAGCCACACACCTAGATTCCATGCGGCTTGCAGACCGTTTTTGCACATCGTGCCTACAAATCTGCCTACAACCGTTCGTCGTCATCTTTCACAGTTTAGCCGTTACTAGGATTCACACCACCATGCGCACCATCATCGCCGGCAGCCGTCACATCGACAACTTCGACGCTCTCACCGAGGCCATCGAAACCGCCAAAATCTTCGAGGGCATCGAGATCACCCAGGTGCTGAGCGGCAACGCCTTCGGCGTGGACAAGATGGGCGAACGCTGGGCCGCTGAGCAGTCCATCCCCTGCAAGCTGTTCCCGGCCAACTGGGCAAAGATCGGGGCCATGGCGGGCTTCCAGCGCAAGGCCAGGGCTGTCGTGAGCGAGGAAGTCGATCTCTTCAAGGCTTGAACTGGCAAGTCTCCCGGTCGAGCGCCACCTGGTCGAGCAGCCGCTTCACTTCGGCGTCTCGGCCTTCGACAACGCCCCGACCTTCGATAAGAAGTCCGACACCTTGCTCAAGTAGCCGGCCGACGACTGCGAGTCGATTTTCTGCACGCTCAAGGGCAACGGTGTCAGTTTCACCGGGTCGGCGATCAGGGGCGGTGTAGGTGGTGATGGTGCCGCGCAGGCGGCCAAGCTCAGCGACAGCAGCAGCGCGACGACTCTCAAGAGCAGCGAGGGTTTTGGCATATTCGTTTTCCTTCAGTTGTTGATCGGTGGCGTGCTTCGCCTGAAGCTCGCGCATGTCCGTTGCGTGCTCGGCGGCGGCCAGCGCACGGCCGGCACGCTCGTCGCTCGCAGCTTGCCGCGCCTCGGCGAGCTCGGTGTTGAGATCGGCGATACGCACGTACATCAGCCCCATGACACTGGCCACGGCAAGCGCGGCGGCCACGTAGCCCCATGGTGGGATCAGGCCGAGCAGCTTGCTCATGCCGCCACCAGCCATTCGGTGTTCGAGGCGAACAGCGCCTGGCGCTCAGGCAGGTGCATCAGCGCCGGCCCGTTCACACGCAGCGTGACCTCTTGCATGTCGTCGGCCTCGGCCGGCGCGTTGCACTTCGCGTTGTGCCAGAACCAGCAAGCCGTAAGCGCGGCGTGGCGCGGCTGGCAGACCAGCGCCGGCTCGCGCACATAGTCGTAGCCCAGCGCAGCGCTGGCGGCCTCGTAGTTTTTGAGCCAGGTGAGTTGGATCAGGCCGCGCCCGTGATACCCGTTGTAAAGCAACTCGCTCAGCTTGCGCGAGTTCTTCACGTAGGGCAGCGCCTTGGCCGCGTCCCCACCAAACGCGCGCTTGTAGATTTTGGCCAGGCGCGCGGCGTCCCGGTAGTAGAGCGATTCCTCGGTCGCGGTCAGGTGCGCCGACTCGATGCCGAGAGTAGCGAGGAACGCTGCGATTTGGCGCGGCGTGGCGATGCCAAAATTGCGCATGCCGTCATTGAGGTGCTGGTGGAACTTGAAGGCATTGATGAGCGTGCCGCCAGTGCCTTTTGCGATTTCGTCAACGGTGAGTGTCATGGGTTAAATCTCGATGATGCTGACTGAAAGCGCTGGTGCGTCACCTTCGATGACACCGTTGCGCACGAACACTGACGCGCCGACTGTCGTGTTGCCACGAGCCTTCAGCGTGCCACCGCCAGGGAGTTCGACAGTGGCGATGTCGTCGGTGATGTCGGTGACCTCGCCGGTCTGCAGCGCAGGGTCCGGGATGAGGTCGAGAAACTGTCGGAACAGGTTGGCCATGGCGCTTCCTTATGCGTGCGTTTCGACTTCGAGCGACTGCCACACCTCGGGCATCGCCACCTCGACGTTCGTGCTGCGCACCAAGCCCAGGCGCGTGATTCCGCCGTCCTCGTAGCGAATGAACGAACCTGGCTGGATGATTCCCGTCTCGGCGAGCACCGGCAGGCGCAGGCCGGTTGTGATCTGGCGCCCGGTGTCCGACAGGATCGCCCTGCCTCGCTGGCGCGCTGCGATCGTGTCGGTGATGAGTTGATCGACCACCATGGGTGCCAGCACCTCGCCGGCAGTGCCTGCGCGCGTCACCTGGCCCAAGATGCCCTGCTGCTGGCCACTGACGAACACGCGGTTGTAGGCGGCCTTTTCCTGCCACTGCAGCGACTCGCGCACCGCCACATCGGCCGGCAGCGTGAAGTCGGGCGTCACGGTGTTCCACGCCCATGGCACTGTCGGGTACAGGTGCTTGACCTTGAAGCTGTTTGTCGACGGGTGGGGCAGCAAGTAACCACCCGCGGCCTTGGCGATGGCCACGAGCGCGGTGATGTAGCTCCCCTGGTGGTTGAACACGGTGGCAGGCACTGCCCAGTCTTCGAGTTCCCAGTTGATCGTCCAGCCCATCGGCACGCCGTTGAAGGTGAGCACGTCATCCATGAGTTGCTGCGCGGTGCGCGGGTCGTCGTTGCCGAAGGTCTGGATGGGCGAGTACGGTGCGTCGAGCATCGCGTTGCGGCCGCGGCCAGCTACACGGATCGTCGATTGCCCGAACGAGCGCTCGCGGCTCATGCTTTCGGCTAGGACACGGAAGGCCGTGCCGTTCACGCTGGCTTCGAGCTCGACAGGGCCAGTGGTGGGTTCGACGAGCGACTGCGACACCGCTGGCAGCGTGGCGCTGAAACCCCACGTCCACGAGTCCACGTCGAGCGACAGCGACATGCTGAGCGCGAGCACAGGCGCGTTGTCCGAGACTCGTTTGAGAAAAACGTTGTTGGCCACGATGTAGACCTTTCGGACAGGGACGACGACCTCGCCCACGGGCGGTGGCGGTTCGTCACTGAAGTTGCCGCACTGGAAAAGCAGATGCGGCGAGGTGGTGAATGGGAAACTGAAAAGCAGCGCCGTGTTCGGCGTGTAGCAAGGCTCTTGGCCAGGGTCGGGCGGCGGCACGTAGATCGTGATGCCGGGTGGCGGCGGCACACCCTCTTGCCACAGCGTTGTGCGGCAGAACTGGTAGCGCCTCGCGGACAGCGCCTGCTCTGAATAGCGCGTGGCTTCGAGTCGCGCAGCGTTCTCGAACAGCGATTGCACGCTGCGCTTGATGCGAATGCCGTCCTGGTGCCGGAAGCCCGTCTCGTTGTGAGCACGCACGCCACCCTCGAATGCATCGTGGATCGACTTGCGCACGCTCGCGTCACCGTCCTGGTGTCGGAACCCCGTCTCGTTGTGAGCACGCACGCCGGCCTCGAACACGCCTTGAATGGCGCTGCGCGACTTGACCAGGTTGTCGGGCAGCACATGCTCGACGTTGACAGGCGCACCGATGGCGCGCTGCCAGAACGTAGCCCAGCCGACCGGCTGCGCAGGGGCTTCCTGGTGGGTGGTTGTGCAGCCATCGGACGCCGGGGTTGCGACCTGCCACTGGTGAGAGGTCTGCCCCACGGTTGGGCGCGCGGTGTTGCTCGCGTACTGCGCTTCGATGGCCACCGTGAGCGGCGCGAAGCTGCCGGTGATCGTGGCGGTCTGAACATCTGCAATGAACACCGAGACGGTGAGCGGCGCGAAGTTGCCGGTGATCGTGGCATTGACAGTTTCGACGGCACCACCCGACTCACCGAACAGTAGGTCGGTGCCGCCAGGGGGCAGATCGAAAAGAAGGTCGGTCATCCGAGGCTCGCGGAAATCACCGCCACAGAGCCACCCGCGAACAGCGTGCCGGCGCTCAGGATGCACTCGACACCTGACGCGCCTGCATCCATGTCGAACGCAGCGTCGCCATTGCGATTGATGACTCGCGCCCAGGTGGGCGTGCCACTGGTAGCGATCAGCCCCACGTCAGCGGGCAGCAGCGACAACACGCCAACCGCGATGGTGCCCGCAGGATTGTCCAGGGGGATCGACACGAGCAGCGGCGTTCCGGGGGCGTCGGCAACACTGGCAGGACGCGTGCCGCCGTAGACCTCAACAGACGCCACACCTGCGCCCAGGTTGAGGAACGTCAAACGCCCAGCGTGTGCGGCCTCGTGAAAGTCAAGCGATTCATCGATCATGGCATTGGCTCCGCGGTGAGTTGGTCGGCAGCCACTGGCCGATAGATTTGCGCGTGGTCGAGTGCTGTCACCATGTAGCGGCGGTCGCCACGGATGTGATCGAACGAGTAGTTGCCCGCAGCGTCGCTGAAGGCTTCGCGGATCACGCGCCCACTGTCCTGGTAGGCCAGGCGCACGCGACGCGAGAGTGGCGTGTTGGATGGCACCGCCACCTCTTTCACCGTGCCGGCGACGCGAAAGTTGCCACCGTCTTCCCGGTCGTAGTAGCCGCGAATCTCGCTGGGCATGTAGTTGTCGAAGGCCGGTGGCGGGGCTTCGACAATCTTGGTGGGCGCAACTGGCAGGCTCACACGATAGGGTGTGACATCGAACGGCGGCAACGACGCTTCGACAGTTGGGGGCGTGAACGCCGCGGTGTGCAACGCCTCGCCTTTGATGAACGTGAAATCTTCCATCCAACCGTTTGCAGGAAGAGGCGCTGTGTTGAACCGTCGTCCAAGGTACAGGTTCGCAGTGAACGGCGCGTTCATGCCCAGGGCGCTTGACACCGTGCCGGCTGGCGTTCCACGGATGAACAGGTAGAAGTTGCTCCCGCTGCGAACGACCTCAACGTGGTTGAACTGGCCGACGAGAGGCGCCACCGACCCGACGATCGAAACCTCGGACAACCCACTCACCATCACAAACTGAATGATCGCCGCGCCAGGGTTGTAGGCGATGAAAAAGCCGATGTCGGTATTGTCGAAAACAGCGTCCCGCGTGTAGGCCGCGAGAATTTGAGTGTTGGTGACATCTATCGGCCGCCAGTTGAAGGCGATCGTGAAGTCTCCAGTGCCAGGTTCAAAATCAACGTGCCGCGGGGTCGAGATGTAGTTCCCCGCGCCGCTGAGTTGCAGCGACGAGCCGCCATGCAAACTCTGTGCCGTGCTGATCTGTGCGGTGCCGAATGCAGTGACCACCTTTGGCCGCAGACTGGAATCGACAATCACCTGCGAGCCGTTTGTCCCGTTGCCATTCAGAAGAATTGATGTCGCAGCCGCGATCGCGTCCTCTCGTTCGATCTTCGTTGCAATGGACGACGAGTTGACCCACTTCAATCCCAACGTGGATGAAATCAGGTTGGCCCAGTTCGACCCATCGCTCGAATACTGCAAGACGAATCGTTGCAAGAAACTGGCCCGAGCAGGCCCTGCGGCGCCAATCTTGTCGACGTTCTGTGGCGCACCAAAATCCCACACCAGGGCGAAAGCGGCGAGGCGTATATCGGCGAAGGGCCACGCAACTGTCGTCCCAAAGTCCACGTCTGAAAGATCGGCGAGCGCACCGCTGGCAGGTGCAAACACGCTGCTGATCGTCGCCCCAGCGTCCACGCGAGTCGCGCCGTCATACAGCGCGAGCTCGCTCAGTTCAAGGTCGCCCGCATCGTAGGTTTCAATGGCGGTCAGCCGCCAGTAGCGTGCTGCTGACATGGCTTACGCCCAAGGGCCTGTGATGTCGAAGAACATCGTGCCTGAGCTCGCCTTAGTGCCAGCGGGCACGCAGCATTTGACAGCCATGAGTTTTCGACCCGTCAGTGTGCCTCGACCATCAATCTTTTGACGGTGATCGAACGCGCCAGAGATGGCCTGCGGGCTCATCAGCCCGCCCCTGTTGCGACCGCGCAAGAGGTTCGGGTTTTCATACACCAGGATGGGGCTGAGATACATACCGTTGTTCACGGGGTTTGGAAAGCCACCAATCCCGGACTCCAAGGCCCCTGACATCCCAACGCCCAGGAAGAACGACTCGCCGCGATTAAAGGCCGCCACCGACCCGCCGAGGAACGTGTATGAACGGGGAGCATGGCCGGTGGCGCCTGATGTGGAGCCGTTGTAACCAACGCAGTTGATGTTCTGCGTCGCAAGGTTGGTCACATCGGCAACCGCACCTGTGAGCATTGCGGCGTAAGGATCGCCAGATCGCTCAGATGAAAAGTCACCAAAACTTGCAACAAACCCGCCAATGTCGGATGTGGCCACGCCGCTGTAGACATGCAGATAAAAGGTCTTGCCGTCCCCGATCACCGTCCAAGGGCGCGTCGCCGAACTTGCGGCGTTGGACTTTGGCCAGTAACGCCCGCCTGCGTTCTGTGATTCGGTAGGAAATGGGGCGACCCCGGTGTCAACATCGCTCATTGACTCGTAGCCAACCACTCGCGCGTTCGTCGTGCCGGTGTCATCGACTCGCAGGGACATGCGGGTACCCGTCACGTCGGCAGATCGGTACACGGCTTTGTTGGTGCCAGTGAAACTCTTGGCGAATCCCAGGGGAGAGAGCTTGGCGCTGATCGATCCTGTGGCGGTCTGATCGCTGATACCGGTGGCGTCAAACGTCGCAGTGGTGGTGCTCACCGAGAGAATCTTCTTCTCGCCGTTGAGGCCGCTCGGCGTGGCGCCCGACACCACCGCCACGGTGTCGACCTCGAAGCTGTGACCACTGGCGATGGTCATCGTGGCGATGCCGCCTGCGACAACCAGGGTGTCCAGGGTCTTCAGGCCGAAGCCGTTGACCAGGCATGCATCGAGCACGCCGAGCATGGCGCCGGCCGACCCGCTCAGAACCGGCGCGCCGGCCATGGCGCTGTGAAAGTATTTAATCATCGTCAATCTCCTTATGCTTGGTCAACGTCGCCGCGGATCAGCAGCGTGAATGTGTCGTCGGGCACCGACTCAGGCCCTTGTTGGATCGTGCGAACAACCCACACCGGGAACTGCGCCCCGATGGTGTTGAAGCGCAGCGCGTTGCCCGTGGCCCAACCGGCGCCCCACCCGAGCGCCGGAATCGTGAAGTACGGAACGCTGGTGGACGGGTTGATCGGCGAGCAGTCGGTGGCCGTGTTGCCCACCGCGATCACGCCCACGTTCTCGCCGATGACCTCGAACGAGGTGGTGTTCGTGAAGCGCACGATCCAGCGCTCTGCGATGGCTCCGCGGTTGCTCACCTCGATCGGGTACACGGCGCTGTTGAACGTGCCGGTAGCCGCACCGCCAGCGATCAGGTCGGCCCATGTCCCGTTCCACGACGCCTGGTCAAACATGAGCGGCACGCGCGCAAAGAGGTCGCCTGCAATCAGCGCGCTCGACACGTAACTGCCCAGTGGGTAGTCGTGGGTCAATGGGCGCGTGAAGCTGATCTCGCCGTTGATCTGCACCTCGCGCACCACGCCCATGTCTTCGATGCGGTGCTCGATGGTCACCGGCTGCGAGTAGCCCGACACATCTGTGAAGGTGACCGTGCCGGCTTCGAGATCGGTGGTGTAGCCCGTGTTGATGACCACGCCGTCGTCGCCGATCACGCGCACGCGCGAGAGCCTGACCCGAGCGCAGTCGATCGTCTGCGCGTTGCTCACGGTGGCCGTGATCTCGGCGGTGTGGCCCACCACTGCAAAGCCGCCCGGCCGGAAGATCGGCACGCGGCCGTCTGTGGGCAGGCGCACCGGGTCGATGCCCAGGATGTCGGCGTCCAGTGGCAGGTAACTGAAGGCCACCGCGTTGTAGCGGATCGTGTTGAGTTGCACCAGGTCGACGGGGATCATGCCGAGCCCTGCGATGCCGAGGAAGCTCAGATCGACCTCCAACTCTTCGGGACCACCTGGGTTCACAAAGTAGAGGCTGATGAGGCCGTACTGATAGTCGACCTTGCCCTTCACGCGCGTGCCGTTGATGGTGCCGTCCAGGGCCGCGGTGACGTTGAAGGTGGTGCCGTCCTGCATGGTGCCCAGCACACTCAAGCTCGCAGGACGCAGCGGGGCGGCTGCCGTGCGGAAGATCGAACCCACCGACATGAACGGCGCTTCGAGCGTGGTCGAAGGTGGCGCAATGACCGCGCGCCAGTCGCTGATGAGCGAGGTGGCGCCAGTGGTCCAAAGGGTGATCGAAACTGCGCCCAGGGGGCCGGATGCTGCGCCCGCTGGTGTACCCACCCCGGTGGTCGGGCTTGGGTTGCGCGACAGCGTGCCGTCCGTTTGCTGGCGGTACTGGTCGCTGCCCAGTGCGAAGCTCGCACCGCGCATGGTGTAGTTCGGCACCATGGCGACCCGCGCGATGTAGGTGTTGCCGATGACGCTGATCTCTTCAGAACTGCTACCGGACACACTGCTCAAGCTCACGCTGAGCGATGCACCCACGCTGAATGAGGCCGTGCGCACACCGTAGGGCACCGCGTTCCAGGCGAACGTGAATGCGCCACCAGACAGTGCGCCGCCCGATGGGACGCTGACGGTCGGGCCGGCCGGGTCAGCGCGGCCAACTGTGAGAGCTCCACCACCCGAGCCCAGGGTGAAGGCGCCTGTCGTGTAATTCACGGTGCCGCACGCGACGAGGACGTTGTTGCTGTCCAGGAACCGCAGGCCGCCAACACCATCGTCAGTGACGTTCACGTTGGCACCGCGCTGCGGGAAGCTCGGCAGGTAGGCGGCGCCGGGCGCGTACTGAAACGTCACCGGCAGCACGAACGCAACACTACCCGGCTGGATGTTGGTGGCACCAAAGTTCCCTGCGCCGGCCGACACGCTCACGATGTCGCTGCTGCGGGCCGTGATGGTGGCAGTGAACACAGTGCCTGCCGCGGGCAAGACGTTCGGGCTCAAGCGCACAACGCCGTTGGCGTAGTCCACCGTGCCGGTCGCGTCGCCGGTGATGACACCTGCGCCGTTGTCCACGGCGGTCTTGGCGGTTCCGTCTGTCCAGGAGATCGACAACGCGCTCCGCTGGATAGACTGCGATCCTTTTTCTTCGCTCACCGCCGAGTCGGTGTTGAACGGCAGATATACCCGGCCGCTGTTGACCAGGGTGGTGTTTGAGCCGTCAAGCGTGCTCGACTTCGAGAACGACTGGATCACAAGCGAACTGCCAACATCTGGCAAGGCGCCCAGGGTGATGAGCACGCTGCCGGTGCTGTAGTTGAGCGTGCCGGCGCCGAACAGCAAGTCGTTGCCACGCAGCACGCCAGAGCCGTCATCGCGCAGCGTGTACCAGCGGCCTTGGGCCAGGAAGCTGATCGACAGGGTGCGCGGCACGGGGATGTCGTCGAGCACGAACGTGTAGGAGAGCGAGCGCGATTCAGGGGTGATGGGGATCGCACGCTGGTCGGACACCAGTTCGGGCGCAGACGCCGGCACGAACGTCACGGCATGGGTGCCTGCCGTTGCGCCAAAGACGTTGCTCAAGAGCACCGCGATGCCGTTGTCGTAGTCGACGGTGCCCACCTGCACGCCGGCACTGACCAGGGTGCCGCCACTGTCGGTGAGCGTCACGCCGCTGCGAACAATGCTCAGCGAGCCGGGGTAGACCGGGCCGCCCACAAACAGCGCCTGGCTGGTCGTGAACGCAAGGGTCATCGAGAGTGTCACCGCGGCACCGGCAGGAACCAGTGCATTGGCCAGGCCGTTGGATCGCACGTCAGCGATGGGCGTCTCGGTCTGCGCGCTGGGCACGAGTTGCGTGAAGATCGACTCACCGCTCACTGTGAAGTCGCCCAGGTCAGCGGCAGCCGTGAGTGGGACGACGCCCACATAGGTGCCGGCATCTGCGATCACGGTGTCGCGCACCTTGGTCCCGGCGCCGGATCGCGCAAACGAGCGTGACGCTGGCGAGCCAGTGAAGTTCTCGCGCAAGGCGTCGCTGATCGACACCGTGACGATGGCGGCCTCGTAGTCGGTGCCGCTGGATGCGTCGAAGAAAAAGCGAAGCTCGCTTTCGATGGCGGTGGCCCGCACGTACTGCGATTTTTCAGCGCCAACAACACCCTCGCTTTGAATCAGCACGAGGGTTTGACCGATGTTGGGCACCTCGGCGCTCGGGCGCTGGAAGAACTGCACGACACGCTGGCCGGCGATGTGGTTCTCGTACAGGAAGCCCGCCCACTCGGGGCCTTGGTTGAGGTAGCTTTCGATGCGTTGCGCGGCCTGCGTGCGCGTGTCAAAGCTGCTGTTGGCGCCGAACAGCGTCACGCTCACACGCTCATCTTGGGGCGGCAGCGCCACGATCATGTTGCCGCCGAGGTAGGTGTCCACGTCGTCGGTCTGTACGCTCACAAAGCACTTGCGCAGGTTCACCCGGCCGCCAGCGCGGTCGAGTTCTGAGATGTCGGGAAAGATGGCGTTGGACACGCCGTCTGCGATGACGTTGCCGGTGGGGGCACCACCGCCTTCAGGAACGTCCGCCATCACGGCAGACTTGAGCAACTTCACGTCGCCGGATTGAATGGGCATCTGGTATCTCCGTACTCGGTCAAACGACCATCAAGCGAATGGTCACGCGATAAAAATCTGTCAGGTCAACAGTGCTGAAATGCACCACGGGCGCGGCCTCAATGGCGGCGCCGTCTTGATGACGAAACATGACCTCGTAGGTGACGCCCCGCAGTGTAAGAAGCAACACCTGCGCAGGCACTGCGGCCCAATTTCGCAACTGAGCAAGCACCGATGCGGTCATCCAGGCGCTGCGCTCGTCGATGGGCACAAGCGTGATAGGACGACCCGTGCCGTCCAGGCGCGCAGCGGCTTGCACGATCAGCGCGCCCGTGATGGTTCGGCTCACAGCCTGCTCAACGGGGTGCCAGTCGTTCTCGTCCGACCAGTAGAGGTCAGGGTGAAGCGTCAGGGACGTGCCCCCGACTGCCAGGGTGATGCTCATCGGTTGGCCCTTCCTTTGGAATTTGCGAGTTGTTCAATGAGCCCTTCGAGCTTCATGGCGTCGCTGTCGCTGGCCACGTTGATGTCGGTGGCGGTGCCACCCATCTCGACGCGGATCGTGCGCACGCTGCTCGGGGAGTTGGGATCGGGTGCCGGTACCGAGGCACGCGAGGTCGCCGCGGGGGCTTCACTAGCCGCTGAGTAGGTGGGTGTTGCGCCGCCGATGTTCTCGGCGAAGGTGACCGTCTCGGCCGCCTTGAGCAGCGCCTGGCTCATCGTGCTGCCACGACCGCCGTATTTCATCTGCCCAGCGTTTCCGATACGGGTGATGTTGCCGTTCTCGTCTGCAAACTCTTCGGTGAGGCGACGTGCATTGCCCTCGTCCACGCCGGCCTCTTGCAGAAACTTGAGGATGCCGGTGCGCGTGGCAATCTCGCTGCCACCAGCGATGCGGTCGCCGTTGGCGTCGGCTGAGAACCCCTGGGCGTCCATCTTGAGCCGCTTTTGCTCGACCAGTTTGGCGTTCTCATCGCTAATGGCCCGCGCGTTTTCACGACGCGAGCCAGCTTCGCCCGTGACGCTGTTGCGCACATTGTTGGCGGCGTTGGCGTTGTCATTCTTGGCCTTGGTGCCACTGCGGAGCGCCCGGATTTCGGCTTCGATGATGCCCACAGCCTCGCCACGCGCTTTCGCTTCGAGTACCTTGGCCTGAGCGAGCTTGATGGCGGTGTTGAGCTCGCTCTCCTTGACCTTGGTCAACTGGCCGGTGGCCCGCAGTTCTTCGATCTTGGCCCGAGCAATCGCCACTGAGCCCTGCGCTTCGAGAATCTGCACCTTGGTGGCAGCTTGCAGAATCTGGATTTCCACCTTCTTCGCTTCGATCTTGGCGTAAGTGGCCAGTGTCTCGTTGCCGATGGACTTGGCGGTCTGTTCAAGGCTGCGCAACTGTGCCAGGCGCAAGTTGGCGCTGCCGGTGGTGATGGCCAAGTCGGCTTCCCGCGCGCCGTTGTTGGCTTCGATCAGGGCGATGGAATCGCGCAGCGCGTCGCTGTAAAGGCGCGTCGCCTCGCCGAGCTTGATCTCAGCGGCCGCAAGTTCTTCAGCCGTCACCAGACCACTGGCGCGGCCGGCGCTCAGCGCGTCGAAGATGGTTTTGGCGTCAGCGTAGGCATCTGCGAGCTCGCGCACACGAGCGCTGTTGTCGGCGTTGGTCTGCAACTCGACACGAGCGGCAGCGGCAGCGATCTGCGAGGCGCTTGCCACTGCCACGGCCTTGGCCGCCACCTCGGTCTGAAGGTCGATCTTCTTTTGCAGTTCGGCCAGTTCGCGGTTGCGGTCCTCGGACACCTTGTCGCGCTCGGCCTGCGTTGCGCTGGTCAGCGCGAGCGCGGCCTGCTCTTGCGCAAACAGCGCCGCGTTGGCGTCGAGCTTTGCCTTGAGCACGTTGAGCACGGTCGTCTCGGTCTGTGCGAGCGCGGCCTGTGCATTCGCGTTGATGGTCGCGCCTTCCGCAGCAGCCTCAAGCTGTTGAACCTGCGTGCCCAGGGCGTCGGTCAGTTGGGTGGCAAGTTGCGTCTCTTCTTTGCGCGCAGCCACTGCGGCCTTGCCCACCTCAACCTGACTCTTGAGCGAAGCCTCGACCTCGCCGTAGGCCACGCGCAGGGCCGCCACCTTCACCGTCTGGTTCGTCGTGGCCTTGGCGACAGCCTCGGCGCCCAGCACGTTGTCGCGGTACGCACGGATCAGGTTGCCTTGGCGCTCGACGGACTTGTCAACCTCTTCACCAAAGGCGGCCATCGCATCGGTGACACCGCCACCACCTGCGATCGTCGCGGTGAAGGCTGCAATACCTCGAATGGATGTGGTGATGACCTCGAACAGCGTGTTGAAGCCGATCACCAGTGGGCCCAGCACCACCGAAAGGCCCGTCAGCGCGCCTTTCAGGATGTCGATGGCACCTGCGTCGCCAAGCGACTGGAAAAGCAGCGTGACGAGGTTCTTCGCGCGCTCGATGGCCGCACCGAAGGTGTTGACCTCGCCCTGCAGGCCGCCCAGTCCCTCGGTGAACGCCGGCAGGAAGTCTCGCGCGAGCAGTTCGCCCGACTCAACGAGCTTGATGAGTTGCTGCTCGGTGATGCCCAGGCCGCGCGCTGCAATGCTCAGCGCCCCTGGCAAAGAATCGCCAAGCTGCTGCCTGAGCTCTTCCATGGACACGACCCCCTTGGCCGCGATCTGACCAAGTGCATCGAGCACGCGGTTGGTCTGCTCGCCGCCAAGACCCAGGCGACCCGCGGCCTGTGTCACTGCGGTGAACAGCGCGTTGGTCTGCTCAAGCGGAATGTTCGCACCGGTCAGCGATGCTGAGAACCGCAGGAACGATTGCGCGATCGACCCCACGGCCACGCCTGCGCGGTCGGCTGTCGTGCGCAAGAGGTCGATCTGGCGATTGGCCAGGGCGGCGTCCTTGAACACCGTGGTGAGGCCCAGGCGCAGCGCTTCAAGTTGCCGGTTGGCGTTGACGAACGCGCGGCCGGCGTTGCCGACGAGCTCGGCGAGGCGCTGGAACGCGCTGGCAGCCACGAAACCTGCAGCCGTCTGCCCGAACGTGCTCTGGAACGAGCGTGACACCCGATCCATGATCGTGAGTTGGCCAGTGGCGTCACGCACACTGCGCTCAAGCTCACGGATGCGCCGGGCGCCCGTGGACATCGCACGGTCGAGTTCGGCACCCGTCAGCGTGCCGCTGCTCTTGAGCAGTTCTAGCGCGGTGCGCACTTCCTGAATCTCACGCCCGAGGTCTTGTGCGCTCTTGACACCCACGGTGCCAAACGCCTGCTTGATGGCGTTGGCCGCGCGCTGGGCTTCGTCGGCTGCGCGGCGCTGCGCGGCTTCCATCTCGGCGTAGGCTTGCCGCTCGACCGCGAGTTGCTGCTGAGCAGCGGCGGCCTGCTCGCGCTTGGTGTTCTGGATGATCGCCGAGAGGCGTTCTTCCTCGCGCGCCTGGCGGGCCGACGCCTCGACGGCTTCCTGCTGCTGCTGCACCAGGCGGCGAATCGCCTGCTCGGCGGCACTGACCTCGGTGACGAGTCTGATCTCGGAAGAGGTGAGGTCGTCGGTGGCCACGCCCAGGGCGTTGAGCGTGTTGGTGGAATCGCGCAGCGCGGCGTCGCGCTGGATGAGCGCTGTGGCGGCGGCCTGCGCTTGGGCGGTGCTCGCGGCGAACTCTTTGCCCAGGGCCTTTTCGGCGGCCACGGCTGCGCTTGTCTCAGCCTTGCGAGCCTGAAACGCGGCAACCTGCTCACGAATCTCGGCCTTCTGCGCGATGATGGCCAGCGTCTGATCGCGCACAGCGATCTTGTAGGCGTCCTCGCTCTTGCCGGCCGCGTCGGTGTTGGCCTTCAGGATGGCCAGGCTCTGCCGCTTGCCGGCGAGTTCTTCCTGCGACTGTCGCAACACGGTCAGGGCAGCTTGCTCAGCTTCGCGCAGTGCATTCGTTCGCGTGGTGAGTTGCGCGAGCTCAGCGCCCAGGGTGTTGGCGTTGGTGGTGGCCGACGCCTGTGCAACGCTCAGCGCCTCAACGTCACGAGCGATCTGGTCGAAGGCTTCGAGCGCAACGGCCTGCTCGCCCAGGTTGTCGAGCTCGTCGGAAAGCTGCCGGAATGCCGGCGCAGCGTCGCCACCAGACTTGGCCAGTGCATCGACCTCATCCTTCAGGCGTTTGACGCCTTCGGACCCGGCCGTTGTTACCTGCAAACCTAGTTCTACGTCGCGCCTGGTCGCCATGCTGTTCACCTAAAAAAGAGGCCCGCCGTCATCGGTTAGATGCAGGGCGGGCCGGTGGGGGCTCGTGCGGGTCACGCGCCCCGCCTACGCTGCTGCCGATCAGGCAGTTGCGTTGCGCAGGTGCACGTTGAAGGGCTCGGTGAAGCCTGCGGGGGTCTTCATGCGGCCGGGCAGGGAGACGGTGTTGAAGTCGTCGGCCAGGAAGTCGAACGCGCTGTCAGCGGCCACCACCACCTCGTGCACCGTGACGATGCAAGGGAGCTGGTCGGCTTGGTTTTTGCCGTCCAGCTTGAAGCGCGCACGCACGTCAGCGTTGGTGGCACCGTTGATCTTGGTGCCGGTGATGGCCGCGTAGGGCACGGACACTTCGAGCGACAGGTTGTCGGTGATGTCGCCACCGGTCAGAGCCTTGATCCAGCCCAGGTCGCGGTTGACGATGTAGTCCTCGCCGAGCACGTAGGTCGTAGCGCCGCCAGCGTTGGTGACCACGGGGTCAGCGGTGAAGGCTTCTTTGGTGGTGGGCACCCAAGCGTCGAGCTTGGCGACGATCACCTCGTCGACCAGCGAGCCGGACGCCTGGGCCAACGCTTCGGACGAGCCCAGCAAGGCGATGGCCAGGGACTCTTTGTTCACCTCGGGCAGATCGACGGTGATGTCGGCGGGCTGTTGCAGCGCGACCGATTCGATCACCTGGCCGTAGGTGGTCTTGCCACGCGAGGTCAGTTCTTTGAGTTCGATGTTCGGTTTGATCTCGAACTTGGTGCACTCGTATGGACCCTTGTAGGGTTCAAACGCACCATTGACGAATCGACTGATGTAGAGGTCACCAGCACCCAAAAAACCACGAGCGGCCATATTGCTTCTCCGTTACGTTTAGCCAAAGATTGGCATTTGCGACACGGAGAGTTTCGGCGTTTAGCAAACTATGGCCCTGCGGCTGAATTTCGGTCAGGGGTTGGGCAAGTCTTCAACGTAGCCAACGGTGATCTCGATGAGGGCAAAGACGATCGCCACGCCGTCAGTGCGCGGGCCAATGTCGCGGCCCTTGTAGTTCACCTTGCGCACCTTGCCGCCAAAGTTTCCACCGTCATGGAACATGGCCCGCTTGAGATCGCGGATCAGCGCGTGCGCAGCGTCGTTGGGGTTGTCGGCGTCGCACGCCACATAGCCGCCGAGCACGTATGTCTGATCGATGGTCACAGAGGGCAGCTTGCCGGGACGGTCGGTCACGGTGTCAGTGCCTTCGACCAGGACCGCGCATGGGGCAGCGTCGTCCTCGACCTTGCGCTTGCCGCGGTACACGGTAGCCCCGATGTCCGTCTCGCAGCCGTTGGCCACGCGGATCGCCGAGAGCCGGCTGCTGATTTCGAGAGCGATGAGTTCGGCAGATTGCAACATCATGTGAGTGCGTCCAAAAATGCGGCCTCGGTACGCTCAATCAGCGTCTCGGCCAGGTCGGTTTCGACTTCACCTTGAATGAGGTCGATCTGGTAACTGAAAAGCTGGTAGACCGATGGGCCCAGCAGCGCCTTGAGCTTGTCTTTGCCGTTGCGGGTCTTGCCCCCTGCAATGCGTTGGAAGATCAGCGGGTTGCCCTCGCTGTCACGCCGGCTGGGCATCAGGAACACATCGCCCTTCCCTGCCCGCACATCCTTGCGACCACCGCGGCGCACGGCCACCGACACGCCAGCGAGCTTCTGGCCGGCAGCGATGCCCAGTGCAGGGTTGCCCTTCGAGCGCTTGGGGCTCTTGGCGGCTTGCGTGGAGATCGCAGGCGCGTAGTGGCCCAGCGTCGTCAGGTCGCCTTGCGCGAGCACCACGGCGCGCGGCCGGGCGCTGGTTGGGGCGGGCGTGAACCCCATGCGGTTGCGCAGGTAGACATCCGTGAGGCTCAAGCCGGCGAGCATTCGCCCACGGGCCAGTGAAAACGTGCGCTCGCCTACCTCGTTGACCACCTTGGTGGCAACGTCCTCAAGGGTGCCACCTTGCAGCGTGCCGAGCCTGTCACCCAGGCTTGCCAGCGCGCGGGTGTCGGCGGCGAACGTGAGGCTGCGGGTCACGGCGCAGGCAGCAAGATGAACCGGATGCTGTAGCCGTTGTCGCCGAACCGGCGATCCAACGTGAAATTCCCATCCGGGTGGCTGAGAGCGTCGCCCACTTTGGGGTCGAGCTCGCTGTCGATGGTGGCCACGCTTCGCTCGTAGACCATCCCGTCCTCGTCAGTGACTTGAACGCTGTGCTCGATGTTGACGCGACATGGCACCGTGGTGCGTAAAAAAGCGTCCTCGCCTAGAAAGGTGAGGACGCTTTTTGTCATGCGCTTGAAGGCGCTGATCGTCATTTACACCTTGGTGAGCTTGACCACCACGTTGGGGCGGGTGCAGATGCTGATCGGGTTCGACTGGCTTTCCAGTTCGACGCCCTTGTTCATACGCATCGCTTCCTGCTTGGCGTAGTAAGGCAAACCCATCGTGTTGACGGTTTCCATGTAGTCCGCAGGCGCGTAATGCGTCTCGAACAGGTCAGGCACGCCCAGGGGGATCAGGTATGCGTCGTCGGTGCCGATGAACGGGATGCCGCCAACGGTGCCCTTGTACTCGTGCCAGGTCGTGTTTGCGAACTGGAAGCCGGGGCTGCCGCTGTTCTGACTGCGCTGCAGTTCACGCAGGAAAGCACCGTCCAGGTAGCGATCGTAGGCCGCAACCACAGCAGGGTGCGTGACCAGGGAGTCAAAGAAGCCATCGCCGCACAGGGCGATGAAGCCGCCGTGCATCAGGCCGCCCAGTGCGGTTTCGGCCAGGCGGTGAGCCGCGGTGACCTTGAGCTTGACCTTGGTCGTGTCGGTGGTCAGCGCCATGGCCATGGTCTGCTGCGTCACGTCGAAGGTCGTGAACATGTTGAGGATCGGGGTCGATCCGTCAGCGTCCACCACGATGCCCTTGAGCGCGCCGATACGCTGGTACTCGATGGTGACATCGAGGTTGCGGCGCATCTTGCCCAGTTTGCGGTTCACCAGGTTCTGCACGGTTTCGAGATCGCTCTCGGTGCCGAAGGCGCGCAGGTTCTGCACCTCGTCAGCGATCACGGCGCCGCGCTGTGGCAGGTGCACGGTGCTGATGGGAATCAGTTTGGACTTGTCGTTGGCGACAGGGGCGCCAGGTGCGCCGCGAGCGGCAGCGGACACCAGCGACAGCGTGGTGCCACGCTTTTCGATCGACAGGTTGGTCGTGTTGATACCCTGCTCGGAGAACAGGCCCAACGAGCCCAGCAACATGGGCTGGAAGGGAGTTTCGTTGATGGCGGTGGTCAACGACTGCACGCTGAATGCGTCGTCGTTGAAAATGTCGAGTGCTGGCATGTTGAAGTACCTCCTAAAAGTTGAGTGGCGGGCGGATCAGCGGCAGACGATGCCGAGGGCGAGCAGTTCGACTTGGCCGGCTGCGTCCAGACCGGTCAACTCGGCGGCGATCACTTCCGCGTGGCGGGCGATCATCACGGCGGACTGGTCAGCGGCGCTGTCCGGGGCCTTGGCATACAAGATGCCGGCCGCGGTCTGCGAGCCATCCGAAGCGGCGTTCGAGTAGGCGACGTATTCGCCACCCACCGTGATCTTGCCGAGGACCGTGCCGGGCACGAGTGCACCTGCAGCGGACGAAATCACGACCTCTTCGCGGCTGATCGATCCGTTGCCTTCCGACAGCAGGAATTCAGCGGTGTTTTTGCCTTGGGTGAGCATTTGATGCACTCCTTATTTCGATTGACGACGCTTCGCCCAAATATCAGCGGTTTTCACTGCCGACCGGGCTGAAGCAAGATTTGTCGGCTGGTTGCTGTTTCGGGTGGTCGTGTCGATGTGCTCGTCACCCTTGGCCATTTCAGCGGCCAGGGACGCGCGAACCTCGTCGACAGACTTCCCACCTTTGATGAACTTGTCAGCCTGCTCAGCCTTGCCGACCGCGCTGCACAGGGCCTTGACTTCACGAGCGACGTTGATGGCTGCAACAACGTCAGATTCTTTGGTGAAAGCGAGCACCCAGGCGCCGGCATGCGATTCAAAGCCTGCGGCCTTGGCCAGCGTCACGACTTGATCGCCGAACGCTTCAACGGGCTCGACCACCGGATCGACCACGGGGTCTGCAACAGGGGCAGGCTCGCCGTAGGCAGCCGCGCGCACGGCGGCAGGAAGATCGGCGCGAGTCAGGTCAAACAGGGCCTTGGCCTTGACCTCTTCGATCACCTCGGTGGCGAAGCCCATGGTCAGGGCCTCGTCGGCGTTGATCCAGGTGTCTTTGGCCAGCATGGCATCGAGCTCGGCGTCGTCCATGCCGCTGCGAGCAGCGTAGGTGGCCTTGAGACTCGCACCGATCTTCCGCAACGTGGCGGCAGTCTCTTCGAGTTCGTCAGCGTTGCCGGCCGCAAATGTCCAAGGGTTATGAACCATCAGTTGCGTGTTCTTCGGCATCACGCGCTTGTCGCCGGCCATGAAAATCAGGCTGGCAGCGCTGGCGGCCACGCCCATGACCTTGGTGACCACCTCTTTGCCCGAGGCGCGCAGAGCGTTGTACATGGTCAGCGCGGCGGCAACGTCGCCACCTGGCGAACTGATCTCGACGTGGATTTGCTTGCCTTCGACTTTGCCGAGTTCGCCAACGAAGTCTTTGGCTTGCACACCCCAAAAGCCGATCTCTTCAAAGATGGACAGGACGGCCGGCTTGTCGTTGGAAGCAGCGAGATTTGAGAACGAAAAACAGGGGCGCATGACACATCCTTTGCAGATTGAGGGGCATTGTTGTTTAGCGAAGGTGAGATCACCCTGCGGCTGAATTTCGCGGCTGCTTGTATGTGTCCATGGGCGGGCCGTATCTCCAACGCTCCCAACCTGCAATCAGCGAAATCGTCACGCTGACATGAAAGACCAGTCCCGACACCGTGGGCCAATCCCCGAACAAGATCGGCTGCCCACCGAACGCGAGCGAGCCGACCATGAGCGACACGTACTTGACCCTCACGCTGGCCAGGACCCGAACGCTCATCGCACTCAGCCTGCAAATGCAGATGTAGCCGATCAGCAGGCTGTTGAAAAAGCTCAAAAGGGCAACGAGTTCGTAATGCATGGCAGTCCTTTGGTTATTCGCCTGTGTCTGTGCGACGCTCAAACAAGCGCCCAACACGAGTCAAAATCCAACGACCCACCGCTGGCCAATCGTTGCCGAGAGCTCCGATGAACAACGCAATAGGCACGAGCAGCCAATTCGAGTCTTCGAGCGTGAAGGCCCAGGTCGTGCCGATGGCGAGCGGCACCGTGAGCAGCAACGCCATCATGTTGAGACGCATGAAGAACCACAGGGCTTCAAATCGGTTGCTCATGGGCTCGGCCCGGCCAAGCGCCCATGCGGCGCCGGTCGTGGACCCCATCAAGATCACGGCGTAGGGACCGATGTAATGGGCAAGATCAGGGCCAAACAGCGTCGAAGCGATCGCGGTTGCCACGGTGATCGGGTCAATTTTTCCCTGTGTCATTGCGCACGCTTCAGTTGGTGCGCGAGCGCAAGCAGCATCTCAGGGGTCACGCGACCCGTGGGCGTTTCGCCTGTCATGGCGAGCCAGCACCACTCGTAGCAATACATTCGAGCGCTGTCACGAACCCGCCACGGCAGCACAAACGCAAGCAATGAGAACCAGTCGTAGGGCGTGCCGCGGCACATTGAGAACGCCGTGCCAACGTCATGCGAGGTGGGGATGTCCATGACCACCCAGCCCTCGGGATTGAACGTCTCGGCGTGCAACCCTTTTGCCAGGTTGGTGTGCATCAAGATGCCCTCGTGCACGATGCCTGCATGCGGAAAATCCGTCATCAGACGCCACTTGGTTGCCCAGTAGAACAATCGCTGCGGAAGGCCGGGGTCCGATTTCGTCTTGAGGGCGAGTTGCATGTCGATCTCACAGTAGTGCCGGGATCAACCCGGCGTTGTTGAAGACAGCTTCAAGTTGTGCCGCCTGCGTCGGTGTCAGCCCGCCCGAGCCGCCCGCTGTGGACACGGCCTGCGCTTGCACGGGCACCGTGTACTGAATGCTCACGTTGAAGGCTCCCAGGGTGTTCACCACCGGGATGCCGCCACCGTCAACGAACAGGTTGCCGGTGATGACAAGCGCGTGGCTCGATTCCATGGGACGCACGCGCCAGCCGTTGAGCAGGAAGTAATAGGCGGGAATCAGCAGACCTGCGCCCAGTTCGTCGCCACCCACTTGACGAAACGCCAGTGGGTACTTCGAGTTGTCCGATTCCGCCAACCACTCCACCCAGCGCGACCAGATTTCAGACGCACTCACACCGACCGAATCGAGAACGATGCGGCGGGCGGCAGGGTCAAACGTGATGGCCACCGATCAGCCTTACGCGGGGTTGCTGTAGCCGCGGTCAGCTTCGGCGACCAGGGCGATGGTGATGCCCTTGCTCCGAGAGAGCGTGCCGGCCGCCACAACGGGCTTGGCGAAGCCGGGGCGGCCTGCCACAACAACGACAGCCGCGTCGGTGCCAGGGGTGCGACCGCCCTGCACGTTGCCGTCGTAGTCAAAGGTGAAGCCGATGCTTCCCGTGCTGATCGTGCCTGCAATGTCGGCATCGGATGCGTCCTGCACGGTGACTGCGCCGGCTTCGCCGAAATCATCGCCAGCGCTGGGCAGCGCGCCGAAGTACATGCGGTAGTAACTGCCCGAGCCCTGCAGCGCGGCGTTGAATGTCAGCGCGCCGGCCGCTGCGAACGGGTAAGTGCGGGGCACGCCGTTCTGGTCCAGGAACACGATGCGGTTGATGTCGTTGGACTGAATGTTCTCAATGAACACACCCAGCGTGGTGTAAAGCGTGTCGCCCAGGAAGTAGGCAAGCTGACTCGCTGTCTTGCCCGCCACGGTGCCCGCACCAGCGTCGATGTCGCCGGTTTGGCGAAGCTGGTACTGCAGCTTGGTGTAAATCTCTTCGAGGGTGGCGCTGTTGCCGTCCACCACCACGCGGAATGGATAACTCCCGCCACCGATCGCCTTGCTCTGATCTGCGCCGAAGTAGGTGACATCAATCCCGGTGTACGGCGCGTCAGCCGCCACAGTGACATCGGGGTCCGACACCTTCGAGTCGACCGCCACGGTGACAGGCAGCGACACCTTGAACGCGCCAGTGGCCGTCTCGCCCACATCGGCGAGCACAGCGTCGTCGTAGGTGTAGCCCGACTCGCGGCAGTAGATTTTGAAGAACTCGCGGTCATCAAAGTCGCCATTGGCGGCGTCGCCAAACACCTGGATACCCTGGTTGGGTGCGTCGGTGAAGGTGAAGTTGATGGCCGCGCCGCCCGAAGCGCGTTGGTAGTAGAACTGCGCGCCCGAGGGAAACCCCGAGGCCAATGCGACTAGGCCCACGTACTGTCGCAACATGGCACCTGCAGCGCTGAATTCTGTCCAGCCGGCGTCGCGCACCATTTGGCGCGTACTGTCAGCGGCAAACGTCCAGCCGTTCGGCGTGCTGCCATCAGTGCCCACCTGAAACTGCCCCGAGCGGGCATCGATCGTGTAGATCGGGAACGGATATTTGTTGTAGGTCGAGGTGGTCCACAACTCGACGAGTTTCGAGTACAGCGCCTGCATCGTCACGCCGTCCTTGGCCACGAGATCGCCGGCCGCGGTGAGGGTGATCTGCTTGGTCGCAGTGTTGACCGTCAGGTTCGTGCCGACGATGAGGCTGTCCGGGTCGATGATTTTGGGCATGGTGGGCTCCAGTTACGGGTTCAGATAGTTGCGGTCTGCAACTTGGTTGATGGGCAGAACTGCGTCGGTGTAAGGAAGGCTGAAATTGCGCACCACGGTGTACGGGATGAACCCGACTTTGAAGACGCCGATGTCGACCAGCGTGGGCGCGGCAAAACGGTCGGAAAGCCACCCGTAGGACGTGCCTGCGTGGGCGTTCACGTTGAGCAGTTCGGTCGATGTGCCTGCGAGCAGCACCACGATGTCGCTGCCCGGCTGCAGGCCCGAGAACGTGAGCGTGACTTCGCCGACAGCATCCGTAGCAAGGCGCTGCACCGCATAGCCGATAAGCGCCGCCGTCGGAGAATCGAGCGCAGCGCCACCCCCGTACACCGTGGGTGTCGGTACAGGTGAGATGAGCGCGATGGCGCTCATGTCAGCGCGACCTCGCCGTTCACGTACAGAGCCTCATCACCGGCCAACGTGCCTGCCGACACCAGATACACCACGTACTCGGTACCGATCTTCACGGGGAAAGCGGTGGTCAACTCGATCTTGTAGGCCGTGTAGCCGGTGGTGCCGTTGAGGGTCCATGTCGCCGAACTGGTGGGGTTGGCCGTGCCACCAAGCAGGTGCTGCGCGTGCGTCTGCAGCGTCGTCTCGTATCGGATGACATCGTTGTTGTCGATGTAGGCCACCAAGATGCCGAGTTGCGAGTGCGTGAACGCAAGCTGCGCCAGATACTCCAGCGTGATGGTCTTGATGCCGGTGGTCGCGCGGGTGTAGCCCGGCAGCTTGAGCAGGCGCTGCGGCACGCCCCAGATCATGGTGTTGCGGATCAGCGCCTTGACCGACCACGGCGTGCCACCCGGAAGCTGCGATGTGAGCGTGGGGAAGTTCTGCCCGGCACGCCACTCGCACAGCCACTGCCCGCCTTCAATGCGCCAATCGCGGGAGGGGCCAAAGTTCTCCCAGACCAAGGAACGCAGGCCGTCATTGACCGCGCCCGCCCAGCCCGACGCCACATCGGTAACGCCCGAGCAGCCGTCGAAGATGACTTGGTGCGCAGCACTGATGTAAGTCCCACCAATCACAGGGCTCACGACGCTGTAAACCCCGTTGCGATCGTAGAAATTGCAGCCGATGAAACAGCAGCGCCAGTCGCCCGCCCCGCCTATGTTCAGGTTCACGATATTGGTGACTGCAGCGGTCAATCCGAAATACTCAAACTCACAGTTGATGTACTCGAATCGAACGCTGGGGTTCGAGCCTGTCTGAGCAAGCGTGCGCGGACCTTTGGCGATCCATTTGCAGTCCGACAACTGAAAGCGCACGTTGCCGGTGTTGTTGAGAAAATACCCAATCCCACTGCCCGTGAGGCCCGCAGCCTCTTCGATCACGACACCGTGAAACATGCGGACCTCGCCGCCCAGCGGGTTGAACTGCCAACCAAGGGCACCGCCGCAGTCGAACAACCACCGGAAGCGGCGACCGCTGCGGCTGGAGATCGAAAGCGTGGAGCCGCTTGAAATTCTCAGGTTGTTCAGGCCGCCAGCGACACCGGAGGGCGCGTTCAAACTCAACGTGAACACGCCAGCGTCCCCCGCCCAGACCGTGCCGTCGTCGACCATGTAGACGCGGCTGATGCCCGTAGGCGTCTGCACCCAGTCGTATCGCGTGGTGGACTCGACGAACGCAACCGTGAGGTCCGCACCAGAGCGCCGCGTGCGAATGTGGATCACGTCCGCCAGAGTGGTTTCGGTGACGGCGGCAACTCGCAGGGCGGTGAACAGGCCGTAGCCCTTGGCCGTTTTGCCGAACACCGTGCTGTTGGTCGCCACGTAGGCGAACGGGCCGTTGGCACCACCGGCAAACGCCGTGACGCCGCCGCCGGTGATGTTGGCCCGCGTGGGCGACATGCCGTTCCAGTCCACCCCGGCGATGCGAAGCATGATCTGCACCTCGGTGTTCACCGAAGGGTTCACGCGGGCGAAGACCAGTTTGTTCAGGGGCAGCAGAGCCGCCGAGTACGTGGCGCTGGTGGCGGTGGCGCTGGCGTTGATGGCGGTCACGATGGCCGTGGCAAGCGCCGCGCCGCTGGCGTTGAGCGTGCTGCTCACGGTGACGCCCAGCACGCCCACGGTGCCGGTGCCCGACGCGCTGGCACCGTTGCAGTCGATGGTGGCGATGGCCACCGCAGCGGCGTGACCTGGCCCGGCCTTGCCGTTGCCGTCCTGCGGTACTGCCCAGGTGGTCGGCGTGTCGGTGTATGCCTGGTACTCGGTGCCAATGGCGGAAACGTCGAGATAGAACTCAGCCATTGAACACCTCGCTCTCGGTCGGCAGCACGTCAAGGATGGCGACAGCGTTCACGTCGAAGCCTTTGGACTGCAGCAGACCGATGACCTGCAGCAGTTCGGCGCGGCGACCCTTGAGGTCGATGTACTCGCGCACGGAACTGTCCTTGATGACGGCCTGCACCAACGGGTCGGCGGAAGAAAGGATCGGCAGTTTCCACGCGCCGAAGCGATCGAAGAAAGGGCCGACATTGATGTACCAGGCGGCGGCAGGCGGCTCGACAGGGGCGTCGGGTTCCGGCTCGGCGAAAGGCGTGTGGTCGTGCGTGGCCAGTGCCATGCCGTCCCACTCAATCATGGCGTCGCCTTGGTAGCGGTGCACCTCGGCGCCCGTCTCTTTGTTGGTGACAATGTAGGTCTGCATCAGATGGCGCTCTGTTCGACGGCAGCGAGCGTGCCGTCAGGGTTGTAGGTCAAGTCCTTGCGCACGCCGCCGTAGCCGGTGCGCAGGAAGTCCGTGCGGCTCAGGCGGCCGCCGACATAGGTCAAATCCTTGGTGCTGCCATCGGCGTAGGTCACGCCGACCAACTTGCCACCTTCGTAGGTGAAGGCGGGCGAAGTCGGGGCTGGGTCCGATGCGCCCGAGGGGCTGCTGACAACCACCGTGCCGCCACCACCGCCCGAGCCGGGTGGGCCTTTGAGGTCGACGAACTTGCCCCACGTCTCGTCAGGCTTTTTGAAACGCAGTTTGGTGCCGCGCCACTGGTGATCTGGCACAGGGCCCGTGTCACCCTTTGGGCCACGCTCGCCGTCTTTACCGTTGACGCCATGCTTGCCGTTGACACCGTTGACGCCGTGCTTGCCGTCTTTGCCATTGACGCCATGCTTGCCGTCGACCCCGTGCGTGCCGTCTTTGCCGTCGAGGCCCTTGGGCCCCGGTTGTTTTGACAGCGTTGTGAAGCCGCCCTCAAGCGCGACGAGGCGCTTTGCTACAAGGGCAACGAGCTCAAGCTCATTCGCCATGGCTCACGCCCAGGAGATTCACGACGCTTTCGGTCAGGGCCAGGCGGCGCAGTTCCAACTCGCTCACCACAGGTGCCTCGGGCGTGCGGCGAGCCGCGATCGTGCGCGCGGTGAGCAATTCGGCTTCAGCGTTGGCGCGGTTGATGAGCGCCGTGTCGAGCGCGGTCGGCTGCGGTGTTTTCTGCTTGTCGTCGTCTTCGTCCTCTTCCTCATCAGGATCGACGGCCGGCGCGTTGGCAGCTTTCACAGCTTCGCTGTAAGCGCCCAGCGACATGGTTTGCTCGCGCTGGTCATCTGCCTGGCGCTCGTCGTCCACCGTGTCAGGGTCATCGCCACGCTCGCCGATGACGCTGCTGCGGCTGCGGAAGCCTGCTTCGACTTCGAGCTTTTTGCCCTGTGGGTCTTGCACTGGGTGGATGTGCTGCCAGCCGTGGGGCGCGTGCTCGCAACGACGCACGTCCTCGACCTCGGCCACGGTGATCTTGCCCACGAGCACAGCCGCCTGCGCGAACCATTCGATCACCGGCTGGCACATCATCGGGATGACGATCTGCCACTGTCGCTGCTCGGCCAGGCGACGAAACTCGTTGATGAGCACGCGCAACGTGCGATCGCTCACCTCTTTGATGTCGCCGCTGAAAATCTCGTAGGGAATGCCCGATGCCGCGGCAGTGCCCAGGTGCTGCGTGCGCATGTAGTCGCTGTAGGTCGTCCCCGCCTCGGGCGGGTTGGCGAACTGCATTTCCTGGCCGGGTTCGAGCTCTTGCACGATGCCGGGCATGAGCGCGGCGAGGGGCGCGTCAAGCGAGCCGCCGATGGGTTTGCCGGTGAGAGGATCGTTCTCTTCGCCGGTCAAGTTCGGCAGCGTGTACTTGATGAACGCCATGAACAGGTTGGCGAGCTTTTGGCGTTCGAGCACCGCGTCGTCGAAGTCGGCGATGTTGCGCAAGCGCGCGAGCACCGGGGCCAGGTCAGACACACCGCGCAGCGCACCGGGGCGTGGCGGCTGGAACATATGGCGCACATCGGCGGCCGGCACGCGGATCAGCGAGTCCATGCTCACCGACGAACCGCTACTCATTGACCGGTCGCCAGGGTGCTCGCGGTACATCCAGTAGGCCACGCGCTGTCCGCTCGGGCTCAACTCGATACCGCTGCGAATGCGGTGCCGCGGCGTCATGCCCGGCCAGGTGTCGGCGTCGAGCATCGGCACGAAATCCGATTCGACCAACTGAATCTGCATCGGCACGGCGAGCACGCCATCAACACTGCGAGGGCGGCGACGAATGAACACCTCACCTGACTCAAGCCAAGAGGCCACGGCGAGCGTCTGTTGGCCATAGAGGTTGAGCACGCCGTCAGCGTCCGACTGCGCAACAAAATCGTTCCACAGGTCGGTGACGAACAGCTTGCGCTCTTTCGACTTGATCCGCTTGAAGCGCGGAGTGATGCCGATGCCTACCAGGTTGGTGGTCCACTTCTGATTGCTCGAAGCGCCGGCCCAGTCGTTGCGTCGCGCGTCGCGGCTGCGGTTGCGGATTTTCTCGATGCCCACCACTGCACGGTTCGGGCCGCTGCTGGGCGGCGTCCACGAGCGCATGCGCCGGCCCATGCCAGCGGCGTCGTATTTCGCGTTGATCTGCGTCACCGCTTGGGCGATCTCAGTCTTGCGCGGCCGACCTGGGCCACGCTTGGCCAGTGCGGTGCTCATTCGTACCCCCGACCGGCGTGGTAGGCGAGCATCTGGCGCGAGCGCTTCACGCCACCATTGGTGACCTTGTTGAGCTCTTTTTGCATGTCGTCGCGCGCCTTGATGAGCGATTCCGTGGTCTGGTAGAGCACGGTCTGCCCGCCGATGGTCGCCTGACGCACGCCGGCAGCGATGGCGCCGTTCAAATTGTCGATGTCAGATTGCGAAACGGGCATGGCGAGTCCATGAATTGAGTGGTCGCATCATGCTGCGATCCGCTAAATAATCCCCTGCGGCTCAATTTCGGTTTGCTAAATCCACTTGAAAGGTGCGTATGATTTCAAAATGACGAAATCACACGGCGGTGCGCGCCTCAACGCAGGGCGGAAAACGGAAGTGCTGGGTGAAAAGATGGTGAGGCTCACCATCACGGTCGACCCTCTCACCGTGCGCAAGCTGGCAGCGCTGGGCGACGGCAACAAGGCCCGCGGCGCGCGGATCGCGGCCGAGATGGCATACGCCAAATATCAAGCGTAAAAAAGGCCCGCCGAAGCGGGCCAACAGTGCCCTTGCGAGGCACCGGGGAGACAACAGGAAAGCCCCGAAAGCAAACGTATTGTCGCAGATGCCAAACGTCTGTCAACCCAAGTATGGCGATGCCGCGGTGCGGCGAACGCGGCGCGCAGGTTCGACGCTGACGGCGGGAATGTCCGCGCGCATTTCGCGTCGCTGCTCACTGGTAACGATCTCGCTGTTGGTGGCCAGCGGCTGGGCCCATGTTGGCGCGTTGTCCCAGTTTTTGATCTTGTCGGCGCCCAGGCGCAGGCACGCCGCGTAGATCATCTTGCAGTGGTCGAACGACTCGTTGCGTTTCTTGATCTGGCGCCAGGTGCCGTTCGGGTCGCGCACCTCGGCCTGCAGTTCGTCAAAGAACGAGCGCGGCAGCCAACCGTTCGGATTCTTTGGCCCCTTGGGTTCGGGGAAGTGGTAGTAGCCGGGGCCTGGTGCCGAGCGCTTCAGCCCGGTGCTCACAGCGTCGGCCAACATGTTAGGGTTGCACGAGTAGATCGGCACGTCACCCTTTTCCTTGGTGTTGCGTCCACCCACTATCGACTCGCGGATCATGGGCGCGGTCTTGCTGCTCGCGCCCTTGTAGAGCATCACGCGCACGCCAAAACCGGCCTTGCGCATCTTGCGCATCCATGCGTAGGCTTTGTCGGTCACCCCATCCTCGCCACCACTATCCACCACGGTCATCTTGACGCGAATTTCACGATCGTCACTGGGTGTCTTGAAGGTGGCGCGCACCACCTGGTCGGTTATCAAATCCCAGTCCTCTTCATAGCTCGACGGGTCGATCGGCGCGAACTCGCTACCCATGCCCTCGCGGCGCGATTCGGTGATCTTGAAGCGATTGACCAGGGCCTGCTCGAAGTTCGGGCCGACCGCATGCACCTGCACGCTGAAGTGGGCATTGCTGCCGCCCTGCACGTCCACCGAGGCCACGACGAAGCGCGTCCATTCGGGCACCACGTAGCGCTGCAGGCCCTTGTCAGGACGGTCCTCGGGGTTCTGTGACCGCCCGAGCCCTTCGACCAGGTGGCGGCTGATGTAGGGCATGCCTTGGTCAAGGTTGACCGTGTTTTTCAGGCTGAGCTCAGAGCCCGACAGCGCGTACTCGCGCAAGCCCTGCAAATATCGCTCGACCAGGGACGACCATTTTTGATACGTGGCCGCCACGCCGCCCATCCAGTAGCCGGCGATGCTCGACGTGAGGGCTGTGCCCACCACCTCGTCGTCCGAGGTCAGGGCGAGCCCGTCTTGCAGCCAGCGGCCCCGTTTGTTGAGCAAGTGGCGCTGCCGGAACTCGTGCAGGCTGCCGCAGTGCGGGCAGACCACCTTGGCCCACTGTTTTGCCATGCTCGGGATGTCGATCTCGCGCACGATGTCGACCAACTCGCTCTCGGCCGGCAGTTTGAACAGGCCCAGGCCGGGAGCGGCCTCGAACCACTCGCTGCAGTCCATGCACTTCCAATACCAGCGGCGCCGGTCGCTGCGGTTGTAAATGCCCAGCACGCCGCTCACTGGCGGGGCCTCGTGGGGCGTCACCGGCTTCCAATTCGCGTCCTGCATGTCATGGCCAGGGGAGCTTTCAGCCATGCACATGCCGCGGCTGAGGAAGGTGGTGGTGCGCTTGAGGCCCAGGCCCCACGCTGAGCCCTCACCGCCCACGTCATCGGGCATGCGGTCGTAGTCGGTGAGCGCCACGTAGCGATAGTCCGACGAGGACAGTTGCGACACGGTTGGCCAGCCGATCCGCAGCCACATGCCGTGCTTGAAAGCCTTGTCGTGGGTGTTGTCGTCTTGCGCCGACGAGCCCATGAGCGCCTTGAGGTCAGGCGAGTTGCGCAACGCGCGGTCGATCCGGGTGCGCGAGAACTCACGCGCCTTTTCCTGCGACATCTGCACGATGAGGAAGTCGCCTGGGTCGTTCACCACGGTGTGCGTCACCCACCCGTCGAGCAGGCCCATGGTCTTGCCGGTACGCGCCGGGCCGGCGAACACGACACCCTCGTGCCGCCTGCTGGCCAGCATGTCCATGGGTTCTTCCATGTACGGGGTTTCGTCGAGGTTCCAGTTGCCGGCCGCGCCGCCAGGCTGCTTGATGACCAGGGAGCGCGCGGCGCCTTCGGAAACGCGCAGGCGCTTGGGCGGCATGAGCGCCTGCCAAGGTGAGCAGATGTCGGTGATCGCGTCGGCGAATTGCTCGGATGTCAGTTCTTCAAACATCGCCAGCCATCATGCGGAACTCGTTGGCCAAGTCTTCGAGCGAAGCGTCGAGCGCGCGGCCCACCTGCTCGGCGATCTCGGGCGACACGCCCAGGGTGCGCTCAAGGTTGTCAGGTATCGAGCGGATCGACTGGGCGAACGACGCGATGGCCGTGGCAGACGCCTGCTGGATCGCCGCGCGTGGCAGGTACTGGCCCGACTTGATCTTGAACTCAAGCTCGTTCATGTCGGCCTTGGCGGCCTCATTGCGAGCCTTGGCCTTGTCGAACGTCACCTCGGTGTCGGTGGGCACGTAATCGTTTGCCTTGCGCCCTGCCCCACGCCGTGCCCCACCGTGGCCGCTATTGAGCGGACGGTCTAGCACTTCAATTCCTTCGGGCGTAAACATCGCGCGATAGTAAACGATCTTTTGCGTTTGCGATATAGCGCCATCGATTAGCACCCTTTTAGGGCTGCAATCTGAATCAAATTGCACGCATTCAAGGCTCAAAAGTTGAAAAACGAGTTTTCATCGGGCCTCTTCGTCCCCGCACGTAGTTATCCACACCAGGGGCCCTTGTTATCCACAGCTTTCAGCATGTTATCCACAGGCATAGGTGTAGCAAGCTGTGGATAACTCACCAAATAAGCTGTTATGCACAGGTTGCCCACAGGTCAGGGCCATGGATAGCGACGCGCTGCAGCTTGACCAGGTGAGCAGGCGCAGGGCCTAGGGCATGAGCAGGTGAGCAGGCGCAGGGCCTAGGGCATGAGCAGGTGAGCAGGCGCAGGGCCTAGGGCCTG
>LNFM01000933.1_pt1 | contig 55547 bp, 48 predicted proteins | sample 596031 | NCBI WGS metagenome assembly LNFM01 (sample SAMN04254537, study PRJNA301005) | activated carbon metagenome | isolation source: dual media filters at the Ann Arbor, Michigan drinking water treatment plant | place: USA: Ann Arbor
TTCGTCCGGCGGTGCAGGAGGGGCTGGCTGTTATGTCCGACACGAAAAAGTGGGAAGCGAAACCAGGCACGGAATCCTGGAAGAACATGTTCGGTCAAAAAGTCTGACAACCTGCTGTCGCACAGGTGAGCAGCGGATGGGAACGTCCTCCTCGCTATTGATGTTGGGCTAAGAATGCGATGTAGGGGGCCGATGTTGCGTCCCTGGACGACTAAACCAGCAGCGTTGCGATGGGCTATGTGAATCTCCCAAACTGAGCTTGCCGTAAGTAGCGGCGAGCTCTTTTTTTTGGGCTAAACGTCGGTCATGAATGGCGATGCGCTCAGCTTGAGTCGGAAGGATTGGTTCAAATAAGGCAGATGTTTCCAACGCTCGGTGTCGCCATCAGCGACGATTTGCCCAGTCAAGCACGACAGCGAGATACACGAAGCCACGCGCCATCGGAATATGGGTGACGTCCATCGCCCAAGCCTGGTTCGGTCGCGTGATCACCAAGCTGCGTGGCAAATACGGATAGATCTTGTGACGGGGCTCAGGCTTCGTGGGGCACGGACGGTGGTAGAGCGCTTCTGTCCCCATTGTCCAAATCAGCACTATGACGAGCCGGCGGGCGATCTTGCCTCCTTGGGCGACTGGCAGGCCTTGAAACGTTCGCGAGCCCGCGGATGGAAATTCCTGATGCAACTGGTCAAGGCGCCGCGTGGTCGCGAAGTCGGCCCAAGACACGGGGCTGGCAGATAGTAAACGTTACTACGGGGGCTCACCTAGAAAAGTTCCGCCTGCCGGGTCAGCGGCAAGCGACGCTGTTGACATACCGATCAATCACACACATTATTGGCCATTCCAAAGTGGATGTACCAATTGGAACAGGCCGATTTTGCATGGCGCAGCTTTTCATGACTGGCTATTGAGTGCCCACCAACAGGTGTGATGGTTTTGGATGCGCATGCACCTGCACGCGCATGAGAGGGTGGAGTTAAGATGCGGCAGCTGCCCGTTGGCTATGGGAGATACGACATGCGGGCCCGAAAAACTGTTTCAGGCTATCGAACCCTTCCGTTGGTTGCTGATTTTGAAGTCTGCAGGCTTACTGGAGCGTGCACGACCATTTGTAATTCAGGTGTCTTGCGTTCCAAACTTGCAGAGGTGCGGCTGTGATAGGGGGATATGTCGCGCGTCGCATTCTCGCTCTTATTCCCACACTCTTCTTTGCCAGCCTGATTGTCTTCTTCACTATTAGGCTCATACCTGGAAGCGTCATTGATCTGATGTTGTCGCAAAACGACGGGAGTGCGTCCGGATTGCCGCGCGCTCAATTGGAAGCGGCACTTGGTCTCGATCAGCCAATATACATTCAATACTTTCGCTGGCTCGGCTCGCTTCTGCTGCACGGTAACTTGGGAAATTCGCTCTGGACCGGTACGCCTGTCATGGACGAAGTCGTCCATCGCCTCCCGGTTACGTTTGAATTGGGCGCCATGGCACTCGTCATTTCGTTGTCAATTGGCGTCCCGATTGGGGTCTACACGGCGTTGCGGCAAAACACGATCGGCGATTACATTTTTCGTACCGTTTCAATCCTGGCACTAGCCATTCCGGGCTTTTGGATTGGTACGCTGGTAGCGGTGCTCCCTGCCTTGTGGTGGGGTTGGTCGCCACCAATCAGCTATGTCTCACTGCTACAAGATCCCGTTGCACACCTGGTGCAGTTACTGATTCCGGCTCTGATTTTAGCAATGGCGTCTTCCGCGCTGATCATGCGGCTGACCCGAACAATGATGCTGGAGGTATTACGGCAGGACTATATCCGTACTGCTTACGCCAAAGGTTTGCCCGTTAGGACAATCATGGCGCGTCATGCGCTGCGTAATGCATTGATTCCCGTCATAACTCTCATCGGTCTTTTAGCTCCTCTGCTGTTTGGTGGCACCATCATTATGGAGCAGATTTTCGCAATTCCCGGTATGGGGCTTCTTTTGCTGGAGGCTGTCGGCAACAGGGATTATCCAATGATTACCGGCGTCTTTTTAATAACTGGAATCGCTGTCATAATCATCAATTTGTTGGTCGATTTGAGCTACGGATGGTTTGATCCGAAAGTGCGGACACGCTGATGACCGAAATCACTTATCGTTCGAAGCCCTCCGGTACACAGTTGATGCGCAAGCTCAGCTCGTTTCGATCCTTTGTGGTTCGCTTGTTCCGTGAAAACCCGTTGGGTGCGATCGGTGCTGTTGTATGTCTAATATTTCTGTTCGCCGCTATCTTCGCCGACCTATTAGCGCCGTACGGCTTCAACCAGATTATGCCGAGCAATCGGACGAAGCCACCGAGCTGGCAATTCTGGTTCGGTACCGACCATCTCGGCCGCGATATATTTTCGCGCGTTCTTTATGGCGCGAGGTTGTCGATCATTATTGCGCTCGCCGCATCAATGCTCGCAACCATCATCTCGGTCGTCATTGGCATCATAACTGGCTACCTTGGCGGCAAGATCGATATGATTGCTCAACGCTTCGTCGATGCATGGATGAGTTTTCCCGACATCGTCATTCTGATTGTCGTAGTGGCGGTCGTTGGACCCGGCATGCTCCAAATTATCCTTGTACTTGGTTGTCTGTATGGGGTGGCTGGCTCACGAATCATTCGCAGCGCGGTGTTATCAGTTCGTGAGCAGAGTTTCATTCATGCTGCTCAGTCAATCGGTGGATCAAATACACGTGTGATCTGGCGTCATATTCTGCCGAACATCATGCCTCCGATTATTGTGTTGTTCACGATGCGTGTTGGCGCGGTGATACTTGTAGAGGCCGCATTGTCGTTTTTAGGGCTAGGCGTTCCGCCTCCTACGCCGACGTGGGGCGGCATGCTAACGGGAAGTGCGCGCAACTACATGTATCTTGCGCCATGGATGGCGATAGCGCCGGGCATATGCCTGACGATTGTAGTCTTTAGCGTCAATATGTTTGGTGACGCACTACGTGATCTGCTGGACCCGCGGATGAGCGGAACTCGTTGACAAAATTAGAAACCCAAGGAGGAAATAATGCGAAATCAGGAGTGGCGTAAGCAGGTTGGCGCAGGACTAACTGGTTTACTTCTCTTTGCAAACACAGCCATCGCTCAAACGATGGAAACTCCGAAGTACGGAGGCACCTTGGAAGTCGCAAGCGTCTGGACTGCACTTCCGGCTCTTTCCTGGGACAATTATGACTGGCAATGGAAACATAATCACGACACCGGCCAGGTTTACGAGCAGCTATTTGCGGCTGATATATCTCAGGCGAGGAGTCGCGGTGGAAAGGACTCATTGGTCCTTGATGCCTTCATTTCCAATAAAAGCATGCGGGGAGAACTTGCGGAGAAATGGGAGTGGGAGAATCCTCTTGCACTCAAAATCACGTTGCGCAAGGGAGTGATGTTCCCGGATAAGCCGGGTGTTATGGTCTCGCGCGAGCTCACCGCTGATGACATCCAATACACCTTCAATCGGCAAAATTCGAGTCCGAAGAAGATGGATGGAATTTATGACTATGTGGCGAGCGTGAAAGCGACGGACAAATACACTGTCATTTTCAATTTGAAGGAATACAACGCTGAGTGGGCTTACCGGTTCGGGTACGGATACTATTCAGCTATCATCGCTAAGGAGGTGGTTGATGCAGGTGCCGCTAACTGGAAAAACGTTAACGGTAGTGGCCCGTTTACGCTGACAGACTATCTGTCCGGAAGCTCCACTACTTACGCGAAGAACCCGATCTATTGGGATGCCGAGACGATAAACGGAAAGCAGTTCAAACTCCCTTACGTTGACAAGCTCGTATTGCGATCCATCAAGGATACGGTGACTCAAACAACAGCACTGCGGACCGGTAAACTCGACATACTTGAGGCTATTGGTTGGGAGGACGCTGAAAGCTTGAAGAAGAGCACTCCTCATCTCAAATGGAATCGATGGCTAGCTACCAGCGGAACATTCTTGGCAATGCGTGTTGATACCAAGCCGTTCGACGATGTTCGGGTTCGCCGAGCGATGAACATGGCGATCAACAAGGAAGAGATTATCAAGGCTTACTACCAAGGCAATGCCGAGATGCTGGGTTTCCCGCAATACAAGGAGTTCGGCGAATACTACGAAGGTCTCGATAAACAGCCGGCGAGTGTGCAGGAGCTATTCAAGTTTAATCCCACGAAGGCTAAAAAGCTGTTGGCTGAAGCGGGGTACCCGAATGGCTTCACGTTCAAAACGCAGGTGTGCTCCTGCACTGCCAGTCACATGGATGGGTTGCCGGTGATCGCGGGCTATCTGGAACAGATCGGTGTGAAGATGGAAATCCAGCCGATGGAATACGCGGCGTTCCTATCGGCGATGACGTCACGGACTAATGCAGCCGGGTATTATATGAGCAACGGTCGATCCAATCCTACGCGAACGTTGCACAGGAGCTTCGTCGCCGGTCAGGTCTGGAACCCCTCACAATGGAACGATCCCGCCTTCAACGTTAAGATGGATGAGGTTTACCAGGAGAGGGACGAGAGCAAGCGCATCGCGATGGTCCGCGAAATGACGACAGATATTCTCGACAAGGCACCATACATCTGGCTGCCAACGCCTTACGTGTTCACGGCCTGGTGGCCGTGGGTAAAGGGCTATGAGGGCGAGCTACGTGCGGGTGCAGAGCGTCCAGGTCCAATCTATGCGCGCATCTGGCTTGACCAGGATTTGAAGAAGAAGATGGGCCACTAAGTGCTGTTCGTGCTGAAGGTGGCCAGAGGTTAATATTGACAGCAGTGCTTGAGGCACTGCTGTCGTATCTAGGAGTAAAGATTTGGCGAGTACACCTCTTCTTCAGGTTCGCAACCTCACAACTCAATTCGGAAGTGGTGCAGGGGCGTTCACCGCTGTTAACGATATCACATTTGACGTCAACGCCGGCGAAACGGTCGCAATCGTGGGTGAGAGCGGATCTGGCAAAAGCGTCACTGCGCTGTCAATTCTTCGCCTTGTGCCAACCCCTCCGGGTCATATCGTCGCTGGAGAGGTTGTGTTTGAAGGCATTGACCTTCTAAAGCTCAGCGACGCGGAGATGCGAGCGGTGCGTGGTAATCGTATAGCCATGATTTTCCAGGAACCCATGACGTCGTTGAATCCATCTCTAACCATTGGCCTACAGATAGCGGAGCCCGTCAATTTACACAAAGGAATGCCATGGAATATGGCCTATAAGAAAGCAAAGGAGTTGCTAGAACGAGTTCGAATGCCTGATGCGCAAGGCCGACTTAACACCAATCCGCATCAATTTAGTGGCGGCATGCGCCAGCGTATCATGATTGCGATGGCGCTGGCATGCGAGCCGAAGTTGATCATCGCTGACGAGCCGACTACTGCGCTGGATGTTACGGTGCAAGCACAGATTCTTGAACTTCTGAAAGAACTCACACACGAAACCGGGGCGGCATTAATCCTGATTACGCACGATCTCGGCGTAGTCGCAAGGTATGCAGACCGTGTCTGTGTAATGTACGGCGGCAAGATCGTCGAAACCGCCGATGCATGCGATCTCTATGAACGGCCGATGCATCCCTATACACGTGGTTTAATGGCCTCGATCCCGCGGCTTGATCAGCCGGCGGGAGTGCGACTTGTGCCGATAATCGGACAGCCACCCAATCTAGCACAATTACCGCCGGGCTGCGCATTCAATCCGCGTTGCAGCGAGGCGGCTGAGCGTTGCCGGCGCGACACCCCAAATCTCATGAAGGCAGGCGATGGGCATTCACACGCTTGCTGGATGGTACCCCATGGTTGACAACATTATTGAAGTCGAGGCGTTAAAGGTCCATTTCCCTGTCCGTGGCGGATTTCTACAGCGCGAAGTCGGCCCGGTGAGGGCAGTGGACGGTGTCTCGTTTTTTGTACAGGAAGGCGAAACGCTTGGACTCGTTGGGGAGAGCGGCTGCGGAAAATCCACGACAGGTTTAGCGGTGCTGCGGATGTTGCCGGTCACCAGCGGCAAGATCACCTTCGAAGGCATCGACATAACGAACTTCGACCAGAATGAGATGCGGCCGATTCGGCGCCGTATGCAAATGGTTTATCAAGACCCCTTTGGATCGCTTGATCCGCGAATGTCGATCGGCGATATCATTAGCGAGCCGCTTGAAATCCATCGTCTGCATAACAACAAAGCCGATCGACGCGACCGCGTTACTGAGCTGTTACTGATGGTTGGGATTCGACTTGATATGATCGAACGCTACCCGCATCAGCTTTCGGGCGGTCAGCGTCAGCGTGTAAGCATTGCCCGCGCGCTGGCGGTTGAACCACGACTCTTGATCTGCGATGAGCCTGTTTCCGCTTTAGATGTGTCGATCCAAGCACAGGTCGTCAATCTGTTCCAAGAGTTGCAAGAAAAGCTGGGCCTTTCTACCATTTTTGTGGCACATGATCTCGCGGTGGTCCGCCATGTTAGCCAGAGGGTCGCAGTGATGTATCTCGGAACGATTGTGGAGATCGCATCTAGGGATGAGCTGTATGCAAGCCCGAAGCATCCTTATACCAAGGCATTAATGGCGGCAATTCCAGTACCAAATCCTGTTCTTGAAGCGAGCCGAGCACACCAGACTATCGACGGCGAAATACCTAGTGCGCAGAGGCCACCATCCGGTTGTCGTTTCCACACCCGATGCATCCACGTGATGCCGATCTGCAGCGAGATAGCGCCGGAGCTACGCAGCGAAGGGAACAGCAGCGTTGCTTGTCACCTTTACTCCTGAGCAATGCAGCACTTGTTTCTACGCAAAAATTCGTTAGTGCCGAAATGAGTTTCATGCATTGAAGAGTCGCTCTGAGCTGCTGCCGGTTTGATGGACACCGAGATTGGGTGCTTCATGAAGCCGGAGGTAACCATGCAGAGACGAAGGTTCACTCGAGAGTTCAAGCTTGAGGCGGTCAAGCTGGTCAGGGAGTGCGGGTATCGGCAGCACAGGCTGCGCGTGATCTGGACGTGCACGAGAACGCGCTGCGCAAGTGGGTCAGGAAGTTCGGCTCCGACCCGGCACAGGCGTTTCCCGGCCATGGCCAGATGAAGCGATGAAGCCGGAGCAGCAGGAGATCGAACGGCTGCGACGTGAGGTGACCAAACTGAGGGCTGAGCGGGATATCCTAAAAAAGGCCGCGGCTTACTTCGCGAGGGAAGCGACATGAAGTTCGTCTTCATCGCGAAGCACCGGGCCATCTGGCCGGTGGCATGGCTATGCAACGCATTGGGCGTGTCTCGTTCGGGCTTCCATGCCTGGCTGAACCGATCCCCCAGCGCCAGATCGCGAAGTGACGAAGCCGTCAGCCAACAGGTCTAGGCAAGCTTTATTGCCGGCGATCGGACCTACGGTGCACGGCGGGTCTGGCGAGATCTTCTTGCAGACGGTGTCGATTGCGGTCTGCACCGGATCGAACGGCTGATGCGATTGCAGGCTATACGTGCGCGGTGTCTTCAACCACGCCGGCTATGCGTGAACTCAATGCAAAACCGTTCAAAAAGGCCCAGGTGGATTCAACTGGTGAACGCAACACCTTGCGTAAGCTTAGCGCGGGGCGTGATGACACCAAGTGGTTTCATCGGCCGCGTGTTGAGTTTCAGCTCCACGGTGACCGACTCTTGGAACAGCCCCGTTTTGTGGCCCAAGTTCTAGGTAATTTCTCGGGTTGGCTGAGTTTGTCGAGCGAACTCGTTCGGCGCCTGTTGCCGAGCGAGGTATGGGTGACCTTGCCCCAGTTTATATCCAGCGGTGAGTTCGCTCCTGGCGTTGGTGAAGCCCCCCCAAATCTAGGCCAGCTGATGCTGGCGCATGGACTGCGCGGAGTCGCCGTTGCGAATGATATCTGCGGCCTTTTCCGCCATTGCCATAATCGGTAAGTTTGTGTTCCCGCTGATCACAGTTGGCAGTATGGAGGCGTCGATAACCCTAAGGTTATCAATGCCTCGGACTCTCAACTGAGGATCAACAACAGCTTCATTGTCTTTACCCATGCGGCAAGTACCGACGGGGTGATAAATCGTTTCTGCGCGCTCACGTATCCATTTCTTAAGGGATGCCTGACCAGAAAACGCGTCGCAGTCCAGCTTGCGCTCGATATGTTGTTTCAGCGCCGATTGCTCAGCGATTTCGCACATACTCTCGATTCCGCTCTGCATGCTAACAAGGTCTGATTCCTCGGAAAGGAATCGCGGATCAATTGCAGGTGCGTCTGACGGATCCGCTGTTCGCAGTTTGAGCGTTCCTCGACTCTTGGGACGAAGCTGGCAGACGCGGACAGCGAAACCATGAGCAATTTGCTCGCCGGACGGGGGGCTTCGCAACGCCAGGATAAGGTGGGCCTGCCATTCGGGCAGGGAAGAACTACTGTCAGGGCCCCAGAATGCGCCGGCCTCGACCCCCTGAGATGCGGCGGGACCGTTTCCGCGAAGCATGTATTGTGCGCCCGCCAGACTTCCTTTTAACAGCCCAAGATAAGGAGTAAGCGTAATTGGCTGGGACGCTTCGAAACGAAGCGGGCAGTCGAGATGATCTTGCAAATTTTCTCCCACGCCGACAGAATCTAAAGTAGGTTTTATGCCGACTGATTTGAGATGATCGGCTGGACCTATCCCCGACAACATGAGGAGCTGTGGCGACCCGAGCGCTCCGGCGGCTAGTAGCACTTCCCGCTCTGCCGTGATTGTCGTTTCCCGACCGCCTCTTTCGATCACCACGCCACGCGCGCGCGACCCTTCGATCGCTAGTCGCCGGACCGCGCAATCGGTCATGATCGTGAGGTTTCTTCGATCTTTCCCCAGATCAAGATATTTGTAAGCCCCAGATCGCTTGCCGTTCGCGATGGTGAGTTCATAGAAGCCTGCACCAATCTGGGAGGTGCCGTTAAAGCCATTGTTCCTCGGCAAGCCAGCGGATACGGCGCTTTCAATGAATGCCTTAGAGATTGCATGCTGTAGCGTGCCATATGAGAGCTGAATAGGTCCTGAGTACCCTCGGTCAGGATCATGATCGCCTGCGACCGATCTAGCATCTTCAATTTTCCGAAAATATGGACGCATAGACTCGTAACCCCAGGACGGCAGTCCTTGGGCGGCCCACGAGTCGTAGTCCCATGAATTGCCACGGATCGCGATCATGGAGTTGATGGAGGACGATCCTCCAACGACCCGACCGCGAGGTATGTAGATAATCCGATTGTTCAGATGGGTCTGAGGCTCGGTCCAAAAGCGCCAGTTGTATTTTTTGCTCGTGTAGAGAACACGAATGCCCGCGGGCATATGAACGAATACAGAGGATGCGGGCGATCCTGCTTCGATGAGCAAAACTTTGATCTTAGGATCCTCGCTTAACCGCGAAGCCAATACGCATCCAGCCGAACCTGCGCCAACAACGACGTAATCATATGCAAGGGATTTCATTTGCAGGTCCTCTTGAGCAGAAAGTGAGCACTCGCGGGAGAGTATCAGCCAAACCTATTCAATCCCGCTCGGGGTCCAAAACTTGGCACTCGACTTCAATTCTTAAATGGAGCTACCATATTGGTAGGCCAAAATAGCTTGCCGTGGGCTCAACGTCAACCGATAGGGGACTTGTTTGGTCGCTCGAACGTTGACGATCATGCTTGTTACCGCGTCTTTTCTGATCATATTGAAGAAAGCCGGGGACTGGATCGCTTATACAAAAAGACAGCGAGAAGTCCGTAGAAATTCTAGACCGTTAGTACTCTAATTCTGCTACAAGTAGTGCACCGCATATGTAGTGCGTCTGCATTTCGGGACCGCGCGTAAGCGCCCAATTCTGCGCCGATGACAAAGATCGAGCCAGATCGGTCCGAGCGGCGATATGCCCTCAAGAGGGTCGGCAACGGACTTTGTACGCCACGCCGAAGGCCGCGTTACCTGAATGTCGTTCAGGGCCAGATCGGGCCTACCAATTTAGTGCACCGCAGCTATATCCGTGAAGTGTACAAAATCGAGCAGAACCGCGTCAGATTCGTACCATTTCACTTTCCATTCAATGACCGCTGCTGTCGATAATACCCCGGACCCGTCTGTAGACGTTGGCTTTTCAGCGTGATCCTTCTCAACGAGAACATAACCTTTCAAATACACCTGCTTATCGATTAAAGTGGCGTATTGCAGATTTGGGCATTCTCGCGGTTGCCTGGAACGCGATCCCCATAATCGCAACCACGCGTCTTGCAGGACCAAACAACAAAGAGTGCAAAACAATGACCGAGAACGATCGAGCTGATCAATTAATGGTACCTTCAAATGCCGTGGGAAAAATTCTCTCATTCATCCGCGAGCGTCGCTACCAACCTTTGGAGCGCCTTCCGTCTGAACGCGATTTCGCTGAGAAATTTGGCACCAGCCGTGGTGCTGTTCGTGAGGCATTGGCGACTTTGGAAGCTATGCGCGTTGTTGAGAGGCGTCCCAACTCCGGCATATATCTTCGAAATTCCGACGATAGTAGTATCGAAGCGCTCGTCCTTCACGCCGAATCCGGACTTCCATTCCAGGCCGATGAGATCGCCGATGTATTTGAGGTGCGGCGTATGCTTGAAGTGCAAGCTGTCAGGCTGGCTTGCAACCGCAGAACAGCCGATAACATTCGTGATCTGCATACGATTCTAACAAACACTGCGAGGCGCATTGCAAGAAGGCAGACGATTGAGTTCGAAGATGAAGCTTTTCATCTTGGGATTTTTATTGCGACCAAAAACGACATCCTGCTTCGTGTTGTAAAATCCTTCTATGAAATGTCCCGACAGCGGCGGCGCGTCTACTTTGCGGATCAAGGGCGAGGACGTCGCTCTTATGAAGATCATTGTAAGATTCTTGAAGCGATCGAAAATCGTCGCGTCGGTCAAGCCGAACAAAGGATTAGCGACCATCTATCCCAAACGATAGAGAATTGGCAGCGCTTGCTTGGCGAGCCAAATTTGCCCAAGAAACGGTAGGCGCTCCTGAAATTTACGAGGCTCGGTCACCGATGCGGAGATTCTGCTCGGGCTCGGGCTTGGTAGTACGGGGACGGAGCTCTCCGATCTTGGCGTGAAGCGACTTCACGTCGATGGCTGCTTGCTCGGCTCCGGACCCGCCACCGGGACCGAATGCATCGGCGGCCTTGCTTTCAAGCTAAGTCTTCCACGTCATGATCTGATTGGGGTGAACGTCGAACTGCTCGGCCAGTTGAGTTGTCGTCCGGTCACCCTTGACGGCGGCTAGAGCCGCCTTTGCCTTGAAGGCTGGTGTGTGGTTCCGGCGTGCTCGTCTGCACATGGTCGCTCCTGATTCGCAGGCATCGGCGTGCCCGCTGTCAGGCAGAAATTCGACTTGTCGTCCTGTTCAAGTTTGCGGAGCCGGCTCTATTCATTCTTGACATGGTTAAAAAATGGACCTACCAGATTGGTAGCATCAAAAGTCAAGCGTCTTCTTGGGTGTGATCAACCAGTGTCGCCATATAACATTTGGCTCCGTGTGCTGAGCGGTCGTTGTGTTCTTGAGAATGCTCCCAAAGAGATGCCTCGCGGAGAAAGATGATCGATGACCCCGGACTTATTGTCGAATCTGCCATCTAGAATCCACATGATATTGGAGGAGGGTGCAAAGGAGGGGGCGTCCCGAATTGCATTCACCGATGAAGATGGTGCGGAGTGGAGCTATCGGCGTCTGATCGACACTGTTGCCGATGTTGCCGGAAAAATGGCGGAATTGGGTGTTCGTCCTGGCGACCGTGTTATGGTGGTCTGTGAGAATTCGATCGCCGCAATTGTGCTGATGTACGCTGCAAGTCGGTTGGACGCGTGGAGCGTGATGACTAGCGCTCGTCTCAGCTCACGCGAGATTGATTTGATCAAGGAAGACAGCAGTCCCCGCTGTGTATTCTACACCCATACCATTTCTTCGGAAGCGGACGCTCACGCACGGCGCCATGGCGCAACTCTGGAGGTGTTTGACGAGATCGGTAGGGTGAAAGTTGGAAGCCTGGATGCGGGAACAATGGCCGAAAGTGTTGAAAGTGATCCCGCAAAGCAGGTTGCTACGCTGATTTACACAACGGGAACCACAGGCCGCCCCAAGGGGGTGATGCTGAGCCATCGTAATCTTGCATTTGTTGCCTGCCGTGGAAAATTAACGAAGACCATTTTGGCGGATGACGTTTCGCTATGCCTCATGCCCATCTCGCATTCGTACGGGCTTGCTCTGATGCAGGGACTGCTCTTTGCGGGAGGTCATTCGCGAATTATGTCGCGTTTTTCGCTCGCGCAGACAATCGAAGTCATTCAAAATGGTACGCTGACATTTTTCGCAGCCGTGCCGGCTTTATTTGCTCGCCTCGTTGCTCATGCTGACCAAACTGATCTTCAACTCATGCCAAATCGGTTGCGGTACGCCTACACTGGGACGGCGCCGCTCGATCTATCACTTCGCCAAAATGTCGAGCGGGTGCTTGGCGTCGTACTTCACAACGGTTATGGCCTAACTGAGACGTCGCCTACTATTAGCCGCACTCTATATGCGGTAGGAAGCAATGAGGTCAACATAGGTACTCCAATTCCTGGCGTTGAGATCAAGATTGTTGGGTCCGATGGCTGCGAGATTATGGATGGCTCTCCAGGAGAGCTGCATGTGCGTGGACCTAACGTGATGCTTGGCTATTTTCGTCAGCCAGAGCTTACAGAGGCGGTAATCGATAAGGATGGATATTTGAATACTGGCGATATTGTGAGCGTTAATTCAAAGCAAGAGATGGTAGTGCAGGGGCGCACTAAAGAATTGATCATTCGTTCAGGCTTCAACGTTTATCCTCCGGAGATTGAGGCGGCGCTTAATACGCATCCAGCAGTTCTGAACTCTGCAGTCGTTGGGCGGTCAATCGAAGGTAATGAGGAAATTGTTGCCTTTGTTGAGCCGGTTCCTGGCTGCCATATAGAGATAGACACACTATTTGCGCTGCTGGATGAGCAGCTCGCTCGGTACAAAAAACCTCAGAAGATAATCGTGATGTCACAGCTTCCGGTTGCTCCAAACGGCAAGATCAGAAAAAATGACTTGAAGAAGTACGCAGAAGCGCTGCCTTCCTTCGCCTAGCAGGGCTCTTCAAAGTTTATTCACCGTCAGCACCCTTGAGACAAACTGAGAGTCTCGACGATGGTGTCCGTCGGCAGATGAGTATCGAAAATCAGCTTTTGGGCGTGCCGCGTATCCATGGCGAACTGCTCAAGCTTGGGATTGAGGTCGCTCAATCAAGGCGTCGCGAATGGGATGGACCGGCCGTGCTCCCGCCCCTAACGACTCGCAGAGTCGGTTGAAGGGCTTTTGAAGAGCACGAGGAGGACACGCCATGCCCAGCAAAGCAGACACCACAATTGCGCGCACGATTGGTATCGATACCGGCAAGAACACGCTGCATGGTAAGCGCTGTTTCTAGGCCACGGCTTTGAGTTCTTGCTTTCTATAGGCCCACGGCAGCAACTGATCGATATCGCGGTTGGGGTGACCATTGACGATGCGCGTGAGGACGTCGGTCAGATACGCGAGCGGGTCGATGTCGTTCAACTTGCAGGTCTCGATCAGGGACGCGACGGTGGCCCAATGCTTGGCGCCTCCGTCGGAACCGGCGAACAACGCGTTCTTCCGGCTGAGCGCGATCGGGCGGATGGAGCGCTCGACAGTATTGTTGTCGAGTTCGATGCGGCCATCATCAATGAAGCGCGTCAGGCCCTGCCAGCGCGACAGGGCTTAGCGGATGGCCGTGGCAAGCTTGCTTTTCTGGCTGATCAGGCCGAGTTTTGTGCGCAGCCACGGCTCGAGCGCGGCGATCAGGGGACGGCTTTTTAGCGAGCGAACTGCTCGGCGCTCCTCGGGACTTCGACCGCGGACGTCTTTCTCGACGGCATAGAGCCCGGCAATACGTTCGAGCGCTTCGCTGGCGATCGGTGCCGGACCAGAGACGGCGAGCTCATAGAACCCACGTCGAACGTGCGACCAGCAGAATGCAAGGCGGACGTCGCCTCGGTCGGCCAGCTTGCGGTAGCCGGCATACCCATCGACCTGCAGGATGCCCTTGAAGCCCTCCAGATGGGTGATTGGCCGCTCCGACTTACGATCGGGTGCGTAGACATAGACGACGCCCGGTGGGTCACAGCCGCCCCATGGCCGGTCGTCGGCGGCATAGGCCCAGAGCTGTCCGGTCTTGGTGCAGCCCCGGCCAGGGTCGAGCACCGGCGCGGTCGTCTCGTCCGCATACAGGCGGGGGCGCTCCTTCAGCCTCGCCAGCAGCCGCTCCTGCAGCGGGCGCAGGTGCCAGGCAGCGTGGCCGACCCAGTCCGCCAGCGTCGATCGGTCCAGTTCGATACCTTGCCGGGCGTAGATCTGCGCCTGGCGATACAGCGGCAGATGATCGGCATATTTCGACACCAGGACCTGGGCGATGGTGGCTTCCGTCGGCATGCCGCCTTCGATCAGTCGCGCGGGCGCGAGGGCCTGCACAACACCATCCTCGCAACGCCGGCAGGCGTATTTCGGGCGGCGGGTGACGAGCACCCGGAACTGCGCCGGCACGATGTCCAGCCGCTCGCTCTTGTCCTCCCCGATCCGGTGCAACTCGCCCTGGCAGCAAGGGCAGGTCCTGCTGTCGATATCGTCGTCGATATCGACCCGTGGCAAATGCGCCGGCAACGAGCCGCGGTTGGTGCGTCGCTTCTCGGCGCGCGCGGCTCGCTCAGTCGGAGCCGACTGATCTGCTATCGCCGCATCGCTCGCCGCCATTTGCTCGACGTCTTCGAGGCCGAGCAGCATTTGATCTTCGGGCAGCGTCTCGGCCCTGCGGCCAAAACGGTGCCGCTGCATTTCCTTGATGATCTGGCGCAGCCGCTCACTCTCGCACTGCTCGGCGAGCAGCATCGCTTTCAGCGTCTCAAGATCGTCGGGCAATGCGTCGCTTGGCATCATCGAATCAGATCATATTCGGCGACAATTTGCGACGGCCTCGATGCGGCTAATTCACTTCAGGGATAAAGATCAGCTCGGCTGTGTCGGCGTCACTGTTTCCCGCGCCTCATGGACGCGACGCCAGTCCAGCCCTTCCAGCAGCGCAGACAATTGCGCGGCCGATAACTTCATCACGCCGCTCTCGATCTTCGGCCATCGGAAGATGCCGTCCTCCAGCCACTTGGCGAACAGACAAAGACCGGTGCCATCCCAGAACACCAGCTTGATCCGGTCGGCGCGCTTCGCTCTGAACACGTAGACCGCCCCGGAGAATGGATCCGCCGCCATTGTCTCGCGCACCAGTGCTGCCAATCCCTCGGCACCCTTGCGGAAGTCGACGGGCTTGGTCGCCACCATCACGCGGACCGCGCCGGTCGGGCCGATCATGCTGTGGCTTTCAACGCCCGCAGCACCGCTGTCACGGTCTTTGCATCCGCACCGCGGCCAACCCGAACCGTCACGTCGTCGATCTCGACCTCGATCAGTCCCGCATCGGGCTCAACCTGACGCCGCGGCATTTTGCGTTGACGACGGACGGACGGGGAAGACGGTGCCATGTCCAGGACTGCCGGAATGAACTGCAGCTCTTCAGCATCTGAAAGCGCAGTCTGGGACGCTTGCAATCCCCGGCGCCAGCCATAACTGCTGCGGCGACAGTCCGTGCCGTCGGGCTACGGCAGAGACAGACTCGCCGCTCGCTACGATCTCAGCGACAATCCGTCCCTTGTCCTCGTCGCTCCACGTTCGCCGACGACCTGCACCGGTGAACACCTCAAGCCGATGAACCGGCTTAGTGATAGCATTATCCACTGTGTCCATTCTAAGCCTAACGGTTATGACAACCGCCAGACTCGCAGGTCAGGACATCTTCAGGAAGGTGACCGCGGTGAGGCGGACCGAGCCGAGGCTTACGGCCGCATTGGTCGGTCCGGATAGAGGGCTATGGTGGGCCGGCACAGCCGTCCCCGACGATCGCGCAATGCCTCAACGGCGGACTGGCCTGGCTCGAGATTGAGTGTAACCGGTGCAAGACCCGGGCCGAGCCTGCCGCTCAGCGCCATCTGAGGCGGAACGGAAATGCCGGCCAATAACGCAGAAAGAGACTGTCATTGGTGGGCCCGGTAGGACTCGAACCTGCAACTAGACCGTTATGAGCGATTTGATCAAGGGGGCGCGTCAAAACCGTACTTGATCTATACCTGCGATCAGCGTGCGTCCACGAGGCCGAGCAGAACGAACCACGTTGATGGCTACAGCCCAAGATAAGCCCAAGATTGAACGTGAACAAAGAGGGAAGATCAGGAAGAAACAGCGCCAAGAAACTCAACAAATTCAATTATCTTCGCCGAGACCATTCCGTTCGGGACGCAGGGGTCGCAGGTCCTTGCTAACAGTACATCACGTCGCGATGCGCCTCCGCAAAGGAACAACTTGGGATTCCTCGGTCAGATTGAGTACTGGAAAATTCGCCCGAATGGTCTGCGCGACATAGCTCGGCGACAGGTGCGCATAATGCTTCTCTGTCATGCGGGTATCTGCATGGCCGAGCTGAGCTGCAATAACGCCCATCGGAACACCCTTCATCGCCAGATGTGACGCATAAGTATGTCGTAAGATGTGGAAATTGACGGCTGGTGAGATCCCGGCCTGCCGGCTTGCTTCAGTTAGGGGGCGTTTCTGATGGGAAGCTCCCCACGTTTTTCCGTCGTCGCGCAGAAAGATCCTATCAGTTCCGAGGCGGTCGGCAGTCCAAACCTGAAAGATATCCTTACCCTCATCGGTAAGAACGACGTGGCGAACCTTACCTTTGCTAAGGCGGATCGCAAGCGTACCACTATCGCGGTTGAAACCTTCGCATTTGAGTCGGGTAAGCTCGGAGTAACGGCAGCCCGTAAGCAACGCCGCCTGAACAAGTTTCTGGAAGTCGCGTGAGCATGCGTTGACCAACCGTCGGCAATCGGTGACGGAAATGTAGCGTACGACGGCTTCATCGACCCGCTTGAATGGCTTGACCTTTCGCCAGGCGCTATCGCTGGCAACGCGATCTGCGTGAAAGGCCCGGTTGAGCGCTGCCTTCAACATGGTGAGAATTCGGTTGGCAGTTGCCTTACGAGCGCGGCGGGCGTCGTCATCATCAGCGGTTTCGCGCGTTGCCGGCTCGGATGCTGTGCGCTTGCTGCGGACGCGTTTGGGCTGAGTGGCTATCTTGTTGCGCCAACGGTTGAGGCGATCGGTGGTCAGCTTTTCGATCCGGATGGAGCCGAGCTCTGGCAGGATCCAGGCATCGAAAACGTACTTTGCGCCCTGCACGGCGGCCGGCGACTTCTCAGCGGCTATTTCGCCGAGATAGTCCTTGACCGCGTCTGCGACCGCATAGGGGCCTTCGCGAAGCCTGCCCTCGGCAATCTGTCGCTGACGGTCGGCCCAACGCTTGGCGTGCTCTTGCGCCTGCCAATAGTCGAGAACGGTTGCCCCGTCGGCCTCTAGGGTGTCATCGGCGGCGCCGATCGCCTCGGTTGCGTAGATCCCATCACCCCGGTAGTGACCCGCAATCCATGAGCCTGCGACCGCACCACGATAATAGCCGAGCCGCAGACCCTTCGCGATCTTTGCAAAATAGGGCGTACGGCGAATGCCCAATCGCGTTCGCGCGGTTCTTGTTTCGAGAGACGTGTTGCGCGCAGAACGGGGCATGTTGATGGGTTGGCTTCTTCAACTTTTCTTCAAAAGACGGTCGTGAATCGTGGAATACCTTAGCGTACACCAGCGAACTAAGCAATTGAAATCATTATGTTTGTTGGCGTTCGTTGACGTTCGCCAAAGTGCGCGTTACGCCTCTCTCAAGGCTGAAACAGGGGTTCGATTCCCCTAGGGAGCGCCAAAAGGTTCGGCTGCCACCTGGCGTGCTACGGCTTGATGAAGCCGAACTTTCGCGGGAAAATGCGCGTTTTGAAGGCAGCATGAAGTTCCCGCGTGTTCTTCGCAAAGCATCGGGGCCTGCCCCGGTCAGGCCAACGGTTCACCATGTTTGCCGATGCGCAAATTGCTGGAAACAGGTCTGCTAAATGTTCCGATCGGTATCAGCGGAAGATGGTAACTCGGAAAAGATAGCAAAATGACTCGCGTGCGTGCTGCCTCAAGCCCTGCCGACGGCCCCCCGATGAATCCAGACGCCGCGTCGGAATCCGGGACCTCCCTCCCGGCTTTTCTGGCATGGCTGGCTTCGAGCCGGGGCCTGCGCGACCGGGGATGGCTGGCGGATCTGGCCGGCATCGCCCTGTTCGGCCTGGCGTTGGCGGTACGCTTCGCGGTTGACGATCTTCTTCCAACCGGATTTCCGTACCTTACGTTTTTTCCCGCCGTGATCCTTGCCGCCTTCGTGTGCGGCCTCCGGCCGGCAATCGTGTGTGCGGTGCTGTCCGGATTGGCCGCATGGTACTTCTTCATTCCACCCCGGTATTCCTTCGGGCTAGACGCATCGACAATCCTCGCATTGGCATTCTACGTCTTCATCGTCGCTGTCGACATCAGTCTCATACATATCGTCCAGGTGGCGGCGGACAAGTCCGGGAAGGAGCGAGATCTCATCGGTCGGCTGCTCTCCGAACAACGCACGATGTTTGGTGAACTCCAGCATCGCGTCGCCAATAACATGCAGTTTGTCGCTGCTCTGCTCAGTCTGCAGGCCAGCAAAGTGCGCAACGATCCATCGCAAGCCCTTCATGCGCTGGATGAAGCACGGCTGAGGTTGGAATCGATCTCGCGAATTCACCGCAGCCTGTACGATCCGCAGCGCATCAACCTCAGCATCGGTTCATATCTGCAGGAGCTCTGTGCGGATGTCCTGAAAATTTCGGGTGCAAGCCACATCGTCTGCGTGGTCGATGCGCCGGCCATCCGGCTCAATATCAGCCAGCTGACCACGTTATCGCTGCTCGTGGTCGAGTTGGTGACCAATTCGCTCAAGCACGCGTTCGAACCTGAAACGGCAGGGACCATCTCGCTCAACCTCGAGCAGCTCGACGGCAGGCAACTGAGGTTGACCGTGGCGGACGATGGGCGAGGGTTTCCGGAATCCTTCGATCCCTCCAAGACCAGAAGTCTGGGGGTGCGCATCGTCCAGGGGCTGGCGTTACAGCTCGGCGGAACGATCAGCTATTCCGGGCAAAAAGGAACCGTTGCCAGGCTGGTGTTTTCAGCCGCTTGAGCTCCGCGCCCGAACCGGCTCGAGTTGTCGACGCTGGGACACGCGGTACGCTTCGTCAAAGTCCATGAGTGCGCATTAAGCGCGTGGATGATGTTAATATAGTAGGGCGGAAAAAAGACGGCTCCGACGCGAACCGACCGCTGTATGGCGCAAGCAAGGCGCTGGCGGAACGGCACGCGCTGCGCCTCACACTCCGATCCCATTCCGCTTCACTACATCCCGATAAAACGCCGCGCTCAGCTTCGCCACCCGCTGCTGCGTTTCGAAATCCACCCGATACACGCCGAAGCGCTTTTCAAATCCAAAGATCCATTCGAAATTGTCCATCAAGCTCCACAGGAAATAGCCGCGTACCGGCACGCCCTCCGATGTCGCGCGCTGCAGCTGGGTCAGGTAGTTGCGCAGGTACATGACGCGGTCGAGGTCGTAGATCTGGCCATCGGGGCCAAGCTTGTCTTCCGAGGAAGTGCCGTTCTCGCTGATGTAGATGGTTTCGATGTTCCAGACCTTGGCGGCCAGCCGCGGCGCCCAGTAGATCACCTCGGGGCCGACCCGCAGCCATTCGGAATTCATGTGCGGGAACGAGGCGGGGAACGGCAGCGCGGCCCAGCCGGGCTTCTTGTCGGAAGCCGCGATATAGAATTGCGGCGCGTAGATATTGAGGCCGACGAAGTCGTTTTTCGAGCCGATAACCTTCAATTCCTCGGCGGTGAATTTCGGGGCGTCCATCCCGGCATATTCCAGAAAGCCGTCGGTGTATCGGCCCTCCAGCATCACGCCGAGAAAGCCCGCGTTCAATTCGCGCGTCGCCAGCTCGGCCGCGCGCACATGTTCCGGCGTGTCGAACGCCGGAACGCAGGCGGCGATGTTCTCGGCTGGGCCGACCCTGGTGCCGGCGCGCGCCTTGGCGCGGATCGCCTGCACGGCGAGCCCGTGCGCCAGAACGACGTGATGACGGGCCTGGTTCAGTTCGCCCAATGGCAGCTTGAGGCCGGGCGCGTCGATGCCCCAGCCGTAGCCGAAGTCCAGGAATCGTCCGGCTTCGTTGAGGGTAAAGATGTTTTTGACGCGATCGCTCAGGCGTTCGGCCACGTAACCCGCGTAGTCCGCGAACGCCTTCGAGGTGTCGCTGGATTGCCAGCCGCCGACACGGTCCTGCAGCGCCTGCGGCAGATCCCAGTGATACAGCGTGGCGTAGGGTTCGATGCCGTTCGTCAGCAGCTCATCGAGCAGGCGGTTGTAGAAATCGAGCCCCTTGGGGTTCGGCGCGCCGCTGCCCTGCGGAAACACCCGCGGCCACGCGATCGAAAATCGGTAGGCCTTGGCGCCGAGGTCCCTGATCAGGCCGACGTCTTCCTTGTAGCGATGGTAGTGATCGTTGGCGTGGTCGGCGTTGCTGCCATCCTCGATCCTGCCCGGGATGCGGGCGAACGTGTCCCAGATCGAGCGGCCGCGGCCGTCCTCATGGACGGCGCCTTCGATCTGATAGGCTGACGTAGCGGTGCCCCAGACGAAGCCCTCCGGAAAAGGAGACGGCGCGTGCCGCTCGGTTGCACGCTCGACGCCGCCATCCGCCGGACTCGCGGGCGCCGCCGCCAGTCCGAGGGCAGAAAGTCCGGTGAGCTTGGCAAAATGCCGGCGCGAAAACCTCGAAAACATCCGCTTCTCCGTCACCATCAGGGATGGACCTGCCAGGCCGAAAGCCGGTCGACCTCAACGGCGACCGTAACAGGGTATTCGGCGTAAATTTGACCCGGACGACGAGCGGGTCTTAAAGTTCGCATCATGTCCGATTTCCACGGCGTCTTCCCCTATCTCGTCTCCCCGATCGATCCCACAGGCCAGATCCGCACCGACGTGCTGGCGCATCTATGCAATGACCTCATCGAGTCGGGCGTGCACGGGCTGACCCCGCTGGGCTCGACCGGCGAGTTTGCGTATCTCAATAATGCGCAGCGCCTTGCCGTGGTGCAGACCACGATCGAAGTGGCAAAAGGTCGCGTGCCTGTCGTCGCCGGCGTCGCCTCGACCTCGACGGCGGATGCGGTGGCGCAGGCCAGAGCCTGCCAGAAGCTCGGCGCCGACGGTATTCTGGCGATACTGGAAGCATACTTCCCGCTCGCCGATGCGCAGGTCGAATCCTATTTTCGCGCCATCGCGGATGCGGTCGATATTCCCGTGGTGATCTACACCAATCCGCAATTCCAGCGCTCGGACCTGACGCTCGACGTCATCGCGCGGCTCGCGGCGCATCCGCGCATCGGCTACATCAAGGACGCCTCGACCAATACAGGCCGGCTGCTGTCGATCATGAATCGCTGCGGCGACTCGATCCGCGTGTTTTCCGCATCGGCGCATATCCCGGCCGCCGTGATGCTGATCGGCGGGGTCGGCTGGATGGCGGGGCCGGCCTGCATCATTCCCAGACAGAGCGTCGAACTCTACGATCTCTGCAAGGCCGGGCGCTGGGACGACGCGCTGAGGCTGCAGCGCGAATTATGGCGCGTCAACGAGGCCTTCGCGCGCTACAACCTCGCCGCCTGCATCAAGGCCGGGCTTTCGATCCAGGGCTACGAGGTCGGCGATCCCGTTCCGCCGCAGGCGGCACTGACGGCCGACGAGCGCAAGGTGGTGGAGACCGTGTTGCGGGAGATTGGGTGAGGGGGTCTATCGTGACGGGTTGCGGGCTGGCCGGACGTGATGCAAATTCGGGGCGAATGGGGATGCCGAGAGGCCTTCTTGGTGGAAAGGCACGTCGCCGCAGGTTCAGAGATCGGACAGAAACTTCTGGCCGATGACGACGTTCTTGCACTGGAGGCGGTAGGCTTTCCGCCGCGGGAAAGGCGTGACCCGAGCACCCCTCAACCCTGCCATTGGCTGGATTTTGCAATCAGGTGAGTAAAGATGGACCGTCGCTACACCCTCGCACTGGCAGGCATCGTGGCGCTGGTGCTGGCGCTGACCGGAGCGAAATTCTGGTTCACCCCATCGACGAGCTCGGTGGCGCGAACGATCGAGCAGCGCGGAGCGCTTTCCGAAGGCGAACGTGGAACGATTGAAATCTTCGAACGGGTGTCCCCCTCGGTCGTGCAGGTTGCCGCACGTTCCGCCACAAGCCCGCTTGCAATGGAGGAGGGGCCATCATCATCCGGTACCGGCTTCGTCTGGGACAATGAAGGCCATGTGGTCACCAACGATCACGTCGTTCAGAACTCGAAGACGGTCGCGCTTCGCTTTGCGTCGGGCGAGGTGGCCGAGGCCGAAGTCATCGGCGCCGCACCCAATTATGACCTCGCCGTGCTGCGGATCAGCAATGCCCGTCAGCCGCCGCCTCCCTTTGCGCTTGGCAGTTCGGCCGACCTGAAGGTCGGGCAGTCCGCGTTTGCGATCGGCAATCCGTTCGGACTCGATCAGTCCATGACCAGCGGGATCATCAGCGCGCTCAAGCGCCGGCTGCCGACCAGCAGCGGCCGCGAAATCGCCAATGTCATCCAGACCGATGCCGCGATCAATCCCGGCAATTCCGGCGGACCGCTGCTGGACTCCGCCGGGCGATTGATCGGCGTCACCACCGCGATCATTTCTCCGTCCGGCTCCAACGCCGGAATTGGCTTCGCGGTACCTGTCGATATCGTCAACCGCATCGTACCCGAACTCATTCGGACCGGACGCGTGCCGACCCCCGGGATCGGCATCGTGGCGGCGAGCGAGGCGGTGGCGACCCGGCTGGGGATCGAAGGGTTGATCGTCGTTCGCACGGTCCCCGCCGGTCCGGCGGAACGGGCGGGGATCCGCGGGGTCGACTTCGCCTCGGGCGCGATCGGGGATGTCATTATCGAGGCCAACAACAAGCCGGTACGGCAGCTTTCGGACCTTACCGACGAGATCGAGCAGATCGGCACCGGTCGATCGGTGAAATTGACCGTGAAACGGGGCTCACAGTCGCGCAATCTCGACGTCGACATCGTGGACATCGGCCGACCGCGCTAGCGCCCCTCCGGTGAGTCTGCGGTTTCGCCACCCCCCGGGGGGCGGTCGGTTGTTTCGATCGCAAAATCCGCTAAAACCCGCCCTTCGAACGAGAGACTCGAAGGACAAGCGGATGAATATTCTTCCCGGCAATCTGCGTTTCGGTGCGGGCCAGCCCGTCAAGCGTCTTGAAGACCAGCGATTGCTCACTGGGAAAGGGCAATTCATCGACGACAAGCCGGAAGACGGCGCGCTGTGGCTCTATGTGCTGCGCTCGCCGCATGCCCACGCCAGGATCAGTTCGATCGACAGCCAGGCGGCCGCTGCGATGCCCGGCGTCGAGGCGGTTTACACCGGCGCAGACCTTGTTGCCGACGACATCGGCACCATCCCGACGCTGTCGGTGTTCATGCGCCCGGACGGCAAGCCGATGACGGTGCCGCCGCGCCGGCTGCTGGCCCATGAGGTCGTGCGCTTTGCCGGCGAGCCGGTCGCAGCCGTGGTGGCGGTGTCGCGGGTCGTTGCGCAGACCGCGGCCGAAGCGATCGCGGTCGACTACGACGTGCTGCCGGCGGTGGTCGATCCGGTCGAGGCGGCCAAACCCGGCGCGCCGGTGGTGTGGGCCGAGGCGCCGGACAATATCGTCGCCGCCATGAGCTACGGCGACGCCGCCAAGGTCGAAGCGGCGTTCGCAGCCGCGGCGCATACGGTCTTGCTCGACCTGGTCAGCCAGCGGCTGATTCCCTCCGCCATGGAGCCGCGCTCGACCATTGCCGAGATCGAGAACAAGACCGGACGGCTGATCCTGCATGTCCAATCGCAGACCCCGGGCTCGACCCGCGACGTGCTCGCCGAGGCCGTGCTGAAGCGCCCGAAGGACAGCGTGCGCGTGCTGGTCGGCGATATCGGCGGCGGCTTCGGCCAGAAGACCAACCTCTATCCGGAAGACGGCATCGTGGCCTATGCCGCGACCAAGCTGAACCGCAAGGTACGCTGGCGCGGTGACCGCACCGACGAATTCGTCGGCGGCACCCATGGCCGCGATCTCACCTCGACCGGCGAGTTCGCGCTCGACGCCAAGGGCCGGGTGCTGGCCTATCGGGTGCGCTCGGTCGGCGGCACCGGCGCCTATTCGAGCGGGGCGGGCAACATCATCCCGTTGGTGCTGGGCCCCTTCGTGCAGTCCGGCGTCTACGACCTGCCGCTGGTGCATTACGAGGTCAAGTCGGTGATGACCCACACCGCGCCGGTCGGCGCCTACCGCGGCGCGGGCCGCCCCGAGGGCGTCTTCATCGTGGAGCGGCTGATGGACGCCGCCGCCCGGCAGATCGGGATGGATCCGCGCGCCATTCGCAAGGTGAATTACATCAAGCCGTCGCAGCTGCCCTACACCAATCCGGTCGGACAGGTTTACGACAGCGGCGCGTTCGCCCACATGCTGGAGCGCGCCTCGAAACTTTCCGACTGGGACGGCTTTGCCGCGCGCAAGAAGGCGGCGAAGAAGAAGGGCCTGCTCTACGGCCGCGGCCTCACCAGCTATATCGAATGGACCGGCGGCCGCGCCCATACCGAGAAGGTCAGCCTGCACGCCACCGCCGAGGGCCGCATCATCCTGCATTCCGGCACCATGGCAATGGGGCAGGGGCTGCAGACCACCTTTACCCAGATGGCGTCGGATGCGCTCGGCATCCCCATGGACAGGATCGACATCGTGCAGGGCGATACCGACTTGGCCACCGGCTTCGGCAGCGTCGGCTCGCGCTCGTTGTTCGTCGGCGGCACCGCGCTGGCGGCGTCCGCCGTCGACATGATCGCGAAGGCGCGCGAGAAGGCCTCGAATATTCTGGAGGCCTCGGTCGAGGACATCGAATACCACGAGGGCATGCTGACGGTGGTCGGCACCGACAAGCGGATCGGCCTGTTCGAGATTGCGAAGAAAGAAAGCGGCGCGCGGCTCAGCGTCGACAGCGAGGGCGAGGTCGACGGTCCGAGCTGGCCGAACGGGACCCATATCTGCGAGGTCGAGATCGATCCCGAGACCGGCGTCACCAGGATCGTGCGCTACACCACGGTCGATGACGTCGGCGTGGCCGTCAATCCGATGCTGGTGACGGGGCAGATTCACGGCGGCATCGCGCAGGGCATCGGCCAGGCGCTATACGAGGGTGTCAGCTACGACCCAGAAGGGCAGCTCCTGACCGCGAGCTATCAGGACTACTGCTTGCCGCGCGCCGACGATATTCCGCCGATCGCGGTCGCGCTCGACGGTAGCGCGCCGTGCAAGACCAATCCGCTCGGCGCCAAGGGCTGCGGCGAATCCGGCACGATCGGCGGCACGCCCTGCCTCGTCAACGGCGTGATCGACGCCCTGAGCGAGTTCGGCATCAAGAACCTGGCGACGCCGCTGACGCCGATGAAGGTCTGGCAGGCGATCAGGGACGCGAAGGCGGCGGGCGCGATCGTTCTTCACCCTCCCTTGGAGGGTACTACCAACGGCCGTTGACTACGTGGGCTCGTCCGCGCCCTTTGCCATCTAGGAATTATAAGTCATTCAGGATGCGAAGATGAATTATAGTGACAAGGAAGTGGCTTTCGCGACAATAGGAAAGACGTTTGTTTCCAGACACTTGGTTAGTATGCATGGGGTTGTTTTCGATGTTTTGCACCAATCCCGTTGGACATGATCCCATCCACATCGTCTTGGACCGGCGTGGCAGTCCGCCTTGCGCGGACGAGTGAAGACGGGGAGCGCGGGCATGACGAGTCGGAGATGGCGGTCGTTGCTATCGGAAGCGCTACAATCCCAGCACCATCTTCGCCACGATGTCGCGCTGGATTTCCGATGAACCGCCGAAGATCGTATAGGCGCGGCCGTTGAGATATTCCGGCACCACCGGCAGCATCTCCTCGGGTATCCCGGGCGTTTCGTTCAGTCGGTAGAGCGGCCGCATCGGCTCGACATAGAGCCCGTCATGGCCGATCACCTCGACGCCCAGTCGTGTCACCGCCTGGCGGATTTCGCTGACCCGTAGTTTCAAGAGCGACGACACCGCGCCCGGGTTCTGCCCGGTCTGCAGCGCCGACAGCACCCGCAGCTCGGTCATTTCCAGCGTGTCGATGTCGACCTCGATCTCCGACATCCGCACCGCAATATCGGGATCATCGATGGCGCGGCCGGTGGCGTCGGATTGCGCGAGATCCGCGACGGTTTTCAGGGCGTCGCGCAACTTGGCGGAAGCGATGCCGGAGCCGCGTTCGAATTCGAGCAAATACTTGCCGTAGGTCCAGCCCTTGCCTTCCTCGCCGACGCGGTTGGCGACGGGCACGCGGACGTCGTCGAAGAACACCTGGTTGACTTCGTGGTCGCCGCCGATGGTCAGGATCGGCCGCGTCGTGATGCCAGGGCTATTCATGTCGATCAGGATAAAACTGATACCGTCCTGCTTGCGCTCGGTATCATTGGTGCGCACCAGCGCGAACATGCGGTTGGCATGATGCGCATGGGTGGTCCAGATCTTGGTGCCGTTGATGACGTAGTCGTCGCCGTCGCGCACGGCGCGGGTCTTCAGCGAGGCGAGGTCGGAGCCGGAGCCCGGCTCGGAATAGCCCTGGCACCAGTAATCCTCGCCCGAGACGATGCGCGGCAGGTAAAAATTCTTCTGCTCGGGCGAGCCGAAGCCGATGATGACGGGGCCGACCATCTTGACGCCCATCACGTTGACATTGGGCGCGCCGCCGCGGGCGCATTCGGCCTCGAAAATCCAGCGCTGCGCCGGAGTCCAGTCCGGCCCGCCATGTTCCATCGGCCAGCCCGGCGCGCCCCAGCCCTTCTTGTGCAACGCGCGCTGCCAGGCCATTCCGATATCCGGATCGGAGAACACCGACGGCGTCAGCGCGGTCGCGCGTTTCATTTCCGGCGTGAGATTTTGCGCGATGAAGTCGCGGACTTCCCTCTCGAAGGCGCGCTCCTCGGCGCTGAAGGTGAGATCCATGCTGACGCTCCGGGTTCAGGATTGCGGTTGTGCCCGCTCGCCCAACGCGGCGTGGCGGCGGTAATGATGAGCGCTGCCGCCGAACACCGTATCGAAGGCGAGCAGGCGCTTGAAGTAGGAGCCGATGTCGAGCTCTTCGGTGACGCCCATGGCGCCGTGCAGCTGCACCGACTGTTCGGCGACGAAGCGCGCGCATTTGCCGATTTTTGCCTTCGCGCCGGACGCGGCACGGCCGCGCGCCGCCGGCTCGGCGTCGGCCATCACCGCCGCGCGCAGCGCGATCGAGCGCGCCTCGTCGCAATGCATCGCCATGTCGGCGAGGCGGTGGCGGATGACCTGGTTGGCCGACAGCGGCCGGCCGAACTGCTGGCGGACCTTGGTGTATTCCAGCGTCATGTCGAACATGATCTGCATGATGCCAACCGCCTCGGAGCCGAGTGCCGCCAGCGCGCGGTCGACCACGGCTTCGATCTTCGGCAGAACGTCGCTGCCGTCGCCGAGCAGGGCGTCTGGCGGAAGGTGAACATTGGCGAGATCGAGATTGCAGGCGCGGCCGCCGCCGAGCCGCGCATAATCCCGCATGGTCAGGCCGGCGCTGCCCGTGGGCGCGAGGAACAGGCACAGTTTGCCGGGCGCAGCGTCGTCGCCGGCGACGCGGGCCGAGACGATGAATTGCCCCGCCGCATGGCCGTCGATGACCGCGGTCTTGCGGCCGTCGAGGCGCCAGCCGTCGGCCGTTTCCGTCGCCATGGTCTCGACATGCGCGAGATCGAAGCGCGCCGCGCGTTCCGAATGCGCGAACGCCAGGCAGAGCGAGCCGTCGGCGACTCTTGGAAGGATGGCCTGCTTCTGCGCCTCGCTGCCGCATTCCGCGATCAGGCCGGCGCCGATCACCACGGTCGCCAGATAGGGCTCGGCGACCAGCCCGCGGCCGAACGCTTCCATCACGATGCCGGTCTCGACCGGGCCCGCACCGAGCCCGCCGTATTCCTCTGCGATCGGCAGCGCCAGCCAGCCGAGATCGGCAAACTGCTTCCAGATCGCCGGACTGTAGCCGAGCGGGTCGCCCGCGGTCTTGCGGCGGTGATCGGCGTGATAGGTTTCCGCGATGAAGCGGTCGACGCTTTCGCGCAACAGGCGCTGCTCGTCGCTGAGGTTGAGGTCCATCTGATCTGCTTTGCTCGAACGGTTATACTTGCGCGGCTTTCCTGACCGAAGGATGCAGCCCCGCGGGATCGACCACCATGCCGAATTCCTGAAGATTGTGCGCGTGACACAGCTGATGCAGCGCGAAGGCCTGGTCGATCGCCGCGGGCTGGCCCATGACGTCGACCGAGCGGTTGACCGCTTCTTTTGTCATCTTCAGCGCGAACGAGGGTTTGGCGGCGATTCTCTCAGCCAGCTTCATGACGAATGACGTCAAGTCCGGCCGCGGCACCACGTGATTGACCATGCCGAGCCGGTGCGCTTCCTCTGCGCTCCAGACGTCCGCGGTGAACAGCAGTTCCTTGGCCTTGCGCGGGCCGAGTTCCCAGGGATGCACGAACCATTCGACGCCGCACACGCCCATGGTCACCACGGGATCGCAGAACTCCGCATCCTGGCTGGCGACGATCAGGTCGCAGGCCCAGGCCAGCATCAAGCCGCCGGCGATGCACTTGCCATGAACCTCCGCGATCGTCGGCTTGGCCAGGTTGCGCCAGCGGCGGGTGATCTGCAGATAGATTTCCTGTTCGCGGGCGAAGCGGCCATGGGCGTTGGGCTCGGCAAACCCGCCCCAATTTCCGACCGGCGGAAAATCCACCCCGGCGGCGTTCTTGACCCCAGCCCGCAGATCGTGCCCGGCCGAAAAATGCGGACCGTGGCCGGCCAGGATGATGACCTTGATTGCGTCGTCCTGCACCGCGGCATCGAACGCGGCGTTGAGATCGTAGGTCATCTGCAGGTTCTGCGCATTGCGCGCTTCGGGCCTGTTCATCACGATCCGCGCGATGCGCGGTTCCGGCCGTTCCACGATGATGGTCTCGTAGCTGGTTTCGCGTAAGGTCATTGGGTTCTCGTTTCCTCGCGTTTTCGCCATGTTGCCTGTTTCAGCAAATGATAGGCAAGGGCCATCAGCCGGAAAATAGATACGGAAGCGTTCTTTCCGTTGCTTACCTGACGCCACGCTTCTGGTAGCTTGCGGACAATTTCCAACTGGAGAAAATGACGATGCGCAGATTATGGACCGTGCTGGCGGCGCTGGCCACGCTGAGCCTCACCAATTGCGGTTATAATGCGATCCAGACCACCGACGAGCAGGTCAAGTCGGGCTGGTCCGAGGTCGTCAACCAGTACCAGCGCCGCGCCGATCTGGTGCCCAACCTCGTCAACTCAGTGAAGGGATTCGCGCAGCAGGAAAAGGACGTGCTGCTCGGCGTCACCAACGCCCGCGCCAAGGTCGGCAGCATCCAGGCCACGCCGGAAGTGCTCAACGATCCCGCCGCGTTCCAGAAGTTCACCGCCGCCCAGGGCGAACTCTCCAGCGCGCTGTCGCGGTTGCTGGTGGTGACCGAGAATTACCCGCAGCTCAAGTCCGACGCGCTGTTCAAGGATCTGATGTCGCAGCTCGAGGGCACCGAAAACCGCATCACGGTGGCGCGCAACCGCTACATCAAGGCGGTGCAGGACTACAACGTGGGCATCCGCACCTTCCCGAACAACCTGACCGCGATGCTGTTCGGGTACAAGGAGAAACCGAATTTCTCGGTCGAGAACGAGAAGGCGATCTCGACCGCCCCGAAGGTCGATTTCAATCCGGCGCCGGCGCCGGCCGCGCCGGCCAAGTAGTTCGGTAACCGATTGACCGCGATGATCGCTGCAAGAGCCGCCTTTCTTGCGCTGCTGCTGTGCTTTTCGTTCGCAGCCGCGGCCGACGTCGCGGTGCCGCCGCTCACCGGCCGGGTAGTCGATCAGACCGGGACGCTGTCCAGCGCCGACATCGCTGTGCTGACCCAGACGCTGACGGACCTGGAGGCACGCAAAGGCAGCCAGATCGCGGTGCTGGTCGTGCCGACCACCGACCGGGAATCCATCGAGCAATTCTCGCTACGTGTCGCCGAAGCCTGGAAGATCGGCCGAAAGAAGATCGACGACGGCGCGCTGCTGGTGGTTGCCAAGGACGACCGCAGGCTTCGCATCGAGGTCGGCTACGGTCTCGAGGGCGCGCTCACCGACGCCACCACCCGGCGCATCATCGATGAAGACATCACGCCGAAATTCAAGTCCGGCGATTTCGCCGGCGGCATTTCCGCGGGCGTCAACCGGATGATCCGGGTGATCGACGGCGAAAAACTTCCGGCGCCGGAGCCGGAGCATTGGCGCGGCCCGGGCCTGCTGAACAGCATCGATCCGTTCAATCCCTTCGTGATCGCCGCGGTATTCATCGTCGGCGGCATCCTGCGGAGCACGCTGGGCCGGCTGTTCGGCGCGGCCGCGACGGGCGGCTTCGTCGGGTTCGTAGCGTGGCTGTTCGTGGGCTCGATCGCAGCCTCGACGGTCGTCGGCGTGCTTGCGTTCTTGTTCACCCTGTTTGGCGACATGATGCCGATGGGCGGAGGACGCGGCAGAGGCGGCGCATGGTCGGGGGGCGGTGGTTCCGGCAGCTCGGGCGGCGGTTTCAGCGGCGGCGGCGGCAGTTTCGGCGGCGGCGGCGCTTCGGGGAGATGGTAGGCATGGGCATCCGGCGCATCGGCAGGCATCTCATCGAACATCGCTGGCGGGTCCGGCGCATTTTCCCGCCGACGGTGCTGGCCTCGATCGAGCAGGCGATCAAGGCCGGCGAGACCACGCATTCCGGCCAGGTCCGCTTCGTGGTGGAAGGCGCGCTCGACGGTGCGCCGTTGTTCCGGGACCAGCCGGCGCGGGAGCGCGCGCTGGATATCTTCTCGCAGCTGCGGATCTGGGACACCGCTGACAACAACGGCGTGCTGATCTACCTGCTGCTGGCCGACCGCGACGTCGAGATCGTCGCCGACCGCGGCGTCCACGCGAAAGTCGGCGCCGCAGGCTGGGAAGAAATCTGCAAGGCGATGGAGGCCGAGTTCAGGGCGGGCCATTTCGAGAGCGGCGTGATCAAGGGAATCGAGACGGTGTCGCAGCACCTGGCGGCGCATTTTCCGAAGCAGGGAGCGAGTCGCAACGAGCTGCCGGATACGCCGGTGGTGATGTAGAACGTCATTGTGAGCGAAGCGAAGCAATCCAGCTTGATCGCAGCAAAGCTGGATTGCTTGGTCGCTTCGCCCCTCGCAATGACGTCGAGAACCCTACGCCTTTGCCGAAGGCCGCGCGCCGACGCGGGCGAACCAGGCGGCGATGTTGGTGTTGGCGGCATCGAGCGGCTGGCCGACCTGATTGCCGAAATTGATCCAGCCGTAGAGCAGGATGTCCGCCAGCGTGAAGCGCTTGCCGCAGAGGTACTCCTTGCCTTGCATCTGCTCGTTGAGCCATTTCAGGCGGTTCGCGGCGATCATCTTGAGGCCGGGGGAGGCTTCCGGCGCTACCGGAATCCGCTTCTCGAAAAACTTCAGCGCCTCGCCGAAGCGATAGCCGTTGGCGAGCGGTTCGCAGATGTTGAGGTCGACACGGCGGGTCCACATTCGGCACTCGGCCCGCTCTTCCGGCGTCGATCCGATCAGCGCAGGCGCAGGATTCTTCTCTTCGAGATATTCGCAGATCGCGGTGATTTCGGACAGATAGCTGCCGTCATCGAGCTCGAGCGTCGGCATCTGACCGTGCGGATTGCGCTTCAGGTGCTCGGCTTCGCGGTTTTCACCCTTGCGCAGGTCGACGGTCTGTCGGGGCATGTCGATGCCCTTTTCCGCCATGAACATGCGGACGATATGCGGATTCGGTCCGATCGAGTCGTAGAGTTTCATTACCTGTTTCCCCAGCTTTCATTGCAGCAGCCTTGTCGCTGCTTTTGAACAGACCGCCGGGCCATTTGTCAAACCAAGGGCGGTCAGCCGTCGTCGAGCTTGTTGAGATCGCGCACCGACTGCATGATAGGCTCGAAATTCGAGCGCGCGTCGAGCGCTTCGAACAGTTGCGCGGTATCGGACAGCAGGGCGTGTGACCGTTGAAGCGCGATGCGGACGTCGTCCTGCGGCGTATCGGACAGCCGGCCGTGGCCGGAGAGCAATATTCTGGAGTTCAAGCCCTTCAGACGCTCCAGCGACTGGATATAGTCGGCGATGCTGCCCGATCCGAACACGCCGCCCATCACGCCGCCGGGCATCAGCGTGTCGGCGGCGAACAGCAATCCCCGGTCCTGATCGAACAGGCTGATGCAGGCCGAGGTGTGGCCGGGCGTGTACATCACGTGGAGGCGGAAATTGCCGAGATCGATCAGGTTGCCTTCTTCCAGCCAGAAATCGACATTTATCGGCACCGGCGGTTCGTTGAACATCTTGCGCAGCATCGAGAAATCGTCGCGCAGCATGATCTTGTTGGCGGCCAGGCGATGCGCGGCGATCAGGGTGCGGCCGCCGAAATGCCAGGCGGCGCCGATGTGATCGAGATGCTCGTGGCTGAGAATCACCATGTCGATTGTCTCGGGCGGACAGCCGAGATGACAGAGGCATTCCAGCAGGGCCGGATAGTTGGAGGAGAGCCCGACGTCGATCATGATGGTCCGGTTTGTCCCGCGCACCAGATAGGCATTGGCGGCGCGGTTCTTGAAACGGATCTGGTAGACGTCCTCGGCGGCCTCGATCAGCGAACAGACGTCGTTGGTCAGGAGGACCGGGAACGGGCTCGGCTTGCGGTCGCTCATGGGTTGGCCGCACGGAAGGTGACGGCGTTCGACGCCCTCAGGCGCTTACTCAGCGCATCCATGATCATCAGTGCGAACGCCGGCTGCTGGCTGACCAGATAGACGAAGCGGGCGTGATTGATCCGCATCACCCTGGTGTTGGGCGCGGCCGATATCGCGGTGGCGGAGCGGGACGAGCCGTCGATGACCGCCATCTCGCCGAAGAATTCGCCCTTGCCGAGGATCACGATGACGGTCTTGCCGACGCCGCTGACCTTGGCGATCTCGACCTTGCCGTCGAGCACCACGAACAGTTCGCGCCCGGTCGAACCTTCCTCGAAGATAACCTCATCAACATCGAATTCGTTGATGCATTTCTCGATGGCCATGGAGCCGCCGCCTTCTGGCTGGTCGCGCTCGGGATGTTATAGCGTTTCGAGCGAAGTAGGTACCGGGTGTTTTCCGGCCGATGCCGCGGAGCAACATGAACCGAGGCCCAATGCCGCCGCCGCGTCCGCCTCTGGAATGAAAAACCGGGCCGGGTCAGTTCCTTAAAATTTTGGAAAGGCCGCCACCGGTAACGATTTCGCAAGGAATGAAAGTTACCAAATGATGAACCTTCAGGGGAGAATTCGAACGTGAGCGAACAACAGGCCGAGCCCACCAGCGGTGCAACCGGATCCGGCAGCGCCGGGCCGGCGGTTTCCGGTTCATCCGATGCGGCAAGCCAGCCGGCACAAGAAACCCTGAAAGCCGCGGCGGAGGTTGAATCTCCCGATCTGGCTCCCGGGCAGGGCGATGATCCCAAGGCGGGCGCAACCAAGGCGGACGAAGCCAAGGCTGAAGCTGCCCAGGCCCCCAAACCCGACGCGCGGCTCGCTCCGGGCACGATCATGATCATGTCATCCGGCGAGCGCGGCTGGGACCACAAGGGCGTCGAGCCGGAAGTGGAATCCGAGCCAGCACAGGGCATGTTCGGCAAGCGACGGTTGTCTGCGCTGGCGGCCGTGGTGGCGCTGGCGGCGGTGGCAGGTGCGCTCGGTGGCGCGCTGGCGACCGCCGGTATGATGCATTTCGCCAGCGGAGGGTCGGCTGTATCGAACAACCCCGTTCTGGAATCCTCCGTTGCCCGCATCGACGCCGACATCCTGGCGCTGAAGGCCAGCCTCGAGCAGACCTCCAGGGCGGGCATCGCCAGAGACAACAAGACCGGTGACCGTCTCGACAGGGTCGAGAAGGCGCAAGCGGAGCCGGCCGCCAAACTCATCCGGCTCAGTGAAGCCGTCGAGAAGCTGAAGGCCGCGCAGGCGGCTCCGGTGCCGGTCTTAGCCGCCCCGGCGGCGGCGAAGGATGTCACCGGCTCGATCTCGCCCCCGGCAATGGTGGCGGTCGCAGAACCGGTTCCGTTGCCCCTGCCGAAGCCCGACGTGGCGAGGCTGCCGACGGTCGAAGGCTGGGTGCTGCGCGAGGTTAACAATGGCGGCGCCCTGATCGAGGGGCGGCGGGGAATCTTTGAAGTATATGCCGGCGATCCCGTCCCCGGCCTCGGCCGCGTCGACGCCATCCGCAAACAGGACGGCCGCTGGGTGGTCGTGACCAGCAAGGGCCTGGTGGTCGCGCGCTAGGCGACGGATCGCTTCACCGCGACGTGAAGCGATCTGCCGGTTGTTGCGAGACAGCCTGTCGGTCTTTGGGCTAGTTTCCTCAACTGCAAGCCGTCACGCGGAGCTGCCTCGAGGTGTCTCCGGCGCGTCGGCGTTGATCGGGAATTTTGGCCGCGCCTTGCGATTTCTTCCAATCATTCTGGTTTTGCTGTGCAGCGCCCTGCCTGCGCACGCCATCGAAGGCGCGGCACTGGAGCGTGGCGCCGCGATCACCGACCCGCTGGCCTTGCGCGAACTCGATGGCGGAAGGATCGGGCTGAAGCGGATTGTCCTGCCGGCCAATGCGGACGGGACGCCAATCGACAACCGCGACCTGTTCGCGTTGCCATCGATGGGCCCCGTCCGCCGCGCGCTCGATCGCGAGTTCGACCGGTACGTGGCGGCGCACCAATCCGGCCTCCCGCAGGAAACCATTGGCGTCGGACCGACCTTCGACCTTCAGCTGTTCGATCGAACGCTGCTCGATTCCTCCGCAACCCGGTTCGTGCTGGCCGGCATCGTCAACCGAATGGATCGCGCCTATCTCTCGCCGGAGAGCTGTGGCGAAATCCGGTTGATCTACCGGCTGACGCGCAGCACGGCCGCGCCAGCCGGCGATGGCACCGCGGCGGCGCGCCTGCCGATGACATTGAACGTCGTGCTGAAGGCCAGGAGCGAGAACACGGCTGGTGACGGTGACACCGCCGGTTGCGCCGAGATCGCGCGGCGCTGGCTCGCGGCCGGCGAGCTGTCGCTGACCGGCGCCGGGCTTGCGAAGGAACTGGCCGGCGAAAATGGACCTCTCGGCCTGATCCGGCCCGAAAACATCGACCGCATCGAAACCAACCTCCAGATCGCGCATGCGCCGAAATCGGCGAAGCGCGATTTCCGCACCGATTACCTCATGAAGGTGTTTCGCTTCGATCCGAAGTCGCGCGCCTACGAGGAAGCGCCGCTGGAAAACCAGATCGACCGCGAGCGCATTCTGGCCGACCCTGATCTCGGGCGCGACTTCAAGACCTGGCTGCTCGATCCTGGCCATCTCAATGAATTCGATCGCGGCACGATCCTGATACCCGAGCGGTTTCTGGCCAAAGCGGCGATCGCCGCCACGCCGGTCGGTTTTGATTCTTCGAAACTGCAGCCGGCGTTCGGTCTCGTGCAGGGCGAGGGCGCCGCCGCGAACCCGGTGTTTAGCGAGAGCGACATCGTTGCAGCGCTCAGGAAAGCCGCTGATTTCGGCGTGACGTCCGAGAACATCCGCTCCGTCGCGGGTTTCAAGCGCCGGCTCAACGACATGACCTGTTCGGGTTGCCACCAGACGCGCGGAATCGGCGGCTTCCATTTCCCCGGCGTCGACGGGCTGGCAGCCCACCCGTCCAACACGACCGTGGTGCCGGGGTCACCGCATTTCTTCGGCGACCAGATCCGGCGACGCGATATTCTGGCCGCGACGCGCGACGGCAGGCAACCGGATTATTCTCGTGGATTCTCCAGCCGGCCACAAACGCGCGGCCGCGCCGAACTCGCTGGCACCGAATATCAGGATGGTTGGGGCGCGCATTGTTATCAGCAGAAGCCAAACGCCAACGACAATGACCGGAGCTTCAAGTCGTGGACCTGTGCCGAGGGGCTCGCCTGCCAGGTCGCGGGCAAGACCTCGCGGATGGGGATGTGCTTCGTCAAGAGCCGCTAGCAAGAGCGATTCGTGGAAGCCGATGAAAGTGACTTCGCGGGTCATTCCTCGGCGCGATATGGACCGATTGCCAAGGCTCGATGTTCCACCAGCGCCGAAGCGCCAAGACGACGATGGAATGACTGTATTGTGACGTGAAGCAAGTTTTTCTAATCGAGCTTATTGAGCTTGATCAAGGTGTCAGCGGCATCATCGCTTCTATTTGAACGACGCCTCCTCGAACGGACCGAATTGCGCATGACAATGTCTGCGAACGACACTCCTGAAATCGGAAGAATCCGCACCGCCGACCCCCCGGGAAAATCCGTCGGGGCGTTCGATCAACTAGCAAAGGTCATCCGGTCAAAGCCGGACCAAGAACCGGTCGAAGAGAAGATCACCGTTCGACATCTCAATTTTTACTATCAGGACGGCAATCACGCACTTAAAGACGTGTCAGTGCCAGTCTATGCCAACCGCGTAACCGCATTCATCGGCCCCTCCGGTTGCGGCAAATCGACCCTGCTTCGTGTCTTCAACCGCATCTACAGCCTCTATCCCGGGCAGCACGCTGACGGCGAAGTCCTGCTCGATGGCGAGAATATTCTGGCTATGAATCAGGACATGGCCATTCTGAGAACCAGAATTGGCATGGTGTTCCAGAAGCCAACTCCATTTCCGATGTCGATCTACGATAACATAGCCTTTGGTATTGGCCTCAATCGAAGCCTCACCAAGGCGCAAATGGATGCAGAGGTTGAAGTTGCATTGCGGCGCGTGGCGCTTTGGGATGAAGTGAAGGACCATCTCTTGAAAAGCGGATTGGATCTGTCAGGCGGTCAGCAGCAGCGCCTCAGCATCGCACGCACCATCGCAATTCGGCCAGAAGTCCTTCTTCTCGACGAGCCCTGCGCCTCCATTGATCCGATCTCTTCAGCAAAAATCGAGCAGACAATCAACGAGCTCAAGCGGGACCACACGATCATAATCGTAACTCACAACCTTCAGCAAGCGGCGCGGGTTTCGGACTATGCTGGGTTTATGTATCTGGGCGAGATGGGCGACTTTGGCACCGTCCGCCAGATGTTCGTGACGCCACGCGATCCACGCGCGCAGCGGTTTATCACCGGCCGCTTCGGTTGAAGGATGCCGTCTTACGCGGCATGTCACGCAACTGGAGCATACTCATGCAACAATAAGCTTAGATTGCGTTCATTGAGTATGGAGTATGGCTTACTACTTGAGATGAACGGCGCAAACATGACAGTAGAAGAACGAATAAGATATCTCATGAGCAGGCTGGTCGTTCGCGATGACGCCGAACTTGTATCTGAGGTGTATGGACTGTTGAACATCTTCGAGGATGGCAGCTATCGAGAAAGAATCCGGGACGCCGTGAGGTGGGTCGACATCTACGTGGATCCGCAGAAGGCGGAAGCGTATGGCGGACAAGATGCTGTGATAGAGTTTTTAGTTCAGGAACTCGGCATGGCGGCTGAGTTAGCCGGAACATTGCAAGGCAATCCTCCGTAAAGCTTTCTCGCATATTCGGTCTTGAAAGTAGCCGCGTCTGATCGGCCCGGTCACTGGCATCAGCTTGAAGACGGGTTGCTCTTTCATTCAGTATCTTTTATCTTTGAGATTGGCCGTGAATCGAAAAGCTACTTCAACTGCGCCTTAGAAAGTCTCGAGTAGTTGGTCGAAGCGCCGGCAACGGTCCGGGGACTCCCTGGGGGCCGTTTCAATCCCGCGGTAGCCGGTCTTGCACGTGGGACAGGCAACATCGGACTTTCTCATGGCCAGGCAGACGGGATTGAACTTCTCAGCCATATTGAGCCTCCATGCCGGGAATAACGCGCCGGCGATCCCGGAATCGGATGGCACGGCTACCCGCGAAGCGCCGGATCGACGCTGCGACGGCGCCGCGGCAAACCGGTCGCAGCCAGCGTCTGGGAGTTGGCACGTAGCATCAAGGATTTGTTGCGATCTGAGCAATTTTGCGCAGACAGGCGCTCCAAGTTCGGTTCGACTGTCAGCGACGAGATTGCACCCTCATTACCACGCCGCCCATTGGTCAAGTATTGCCGTGTTGTCGACGGGCGCAGATCGCCTTCCATCTATCCAGCCGCGTTGGGTCGCTGCGTTTGCACCGACTTCGCGCAATGAGCCCGCAACCAAATGGAGCAGAATGCAGCCGTGAAGATATCGGACCTGTATTGCCCGTCCTGCAGGGCATCTTATGAAGTCGCCGAGGCGACGTCGGTGAAGGGAAGCCCGGGCCGCGTTGAATGTGTTGGCTGCGGCGGGATTTTGGCAACTTGGCAAGAACCGAAGGCGATAGTCTTTCGACTCATTTTGCCACCGGAACGGAAGTATTCCGACATTCCCGTCCCGCCATCTCCGGCAAGTGCTACTCTCGCTTGACCCAAGCAGCAGCTGAAGGAGCCGCGTGGACGGAGCGGTTCACCAGCCGGTTTGGTTGACAGCGCGTCGATACGCACGCCTTTTTTTTGCACCGCCGCGCATCATCCTGACTCGCCATCGCAACAGCGGCCGGCGCTAGTGCTTCTCGGCCAGATCGCGATCGATATCGGCGCCTGGCGACCCGGTCGCTGCATCCTCTTGAGGCTGATCGATGTGCATTCCGATCATTCCCGTCAGATGCGGCTTGACCGCTTCGAGGCCGCCGTCGTGCTCCCGGGCGGTATCGCGCTCAGCCGGCGCGTCCGCATCGGTGCTCGCCGGTTTCTTTCCGTTCGGATTGTTCGGCATTCCCGTATTCCTTTGCTCCTGAACAGCATCACAGGCAAGCCAGCCGCTACGAAGCAATAGGCCTTCGCTCGCCAGACAGAAGCTTAGGTCAGTCTTCGTGTACCGGGCTTGATCGGAATCAAATTCATGGCATGCGGATATACTGGCAGCGAGGGCGCCGCAGCGCACTCGGTGGGGGTTCAGCGAGAGCGGCATCGTTTCAAACCCTCAGGAAAGCCGCTGATTTCGGCGTGACGCCAGCGAACATCCGCTCGGTCGCCGGTTTCAAACGTCGGCTGAATGGAGGCCGCCGCCACCGAACGTGACGATGGCTGGGCGCGCATTGTTACAGGCAGAAGGCCAGCGCCAGGGACAACGACAGGAGTTTCAGGTCGTCGACCTGTGCCGAGGGCCCGCCTGTCAGGTGGCGGCAAGACATTGCGGATGGGGATGTGCTTTGTCAGCGATCGCCGCTAGGATCGCCGCTGCAGCGGTGAGGTCGCTCGATCGAGGGAGAGCAGGCGGTGAACGACCCCGACAGTGAGAACAAGGCGCGCAATCGCGAGATCGCCGGGAACGAGGCCGAGCGGCAGACGGTCGGCGATATCAGGGTCAGCGTATGGGCGATCGCGGGCGCGGTCGTGATCGGCCTCGCTGCCGTCGGCTGGGTGCTGTTGCAGAACAGGTAGCCTACGCGTAGTGCGGCAGCCGCTTGCCGGGCAGCAGATCATACGCCGGCCGCCAGCCCGGCAGGCCGGCGATGCGATCGAGCCAGGCTTTTACGGCGGGGTGGCTCGCCGCGAAATCATATCCGGTTTCGTCGGCGGGATAGTGCAGATAGGCCATCATCGAAAAATCAGCGACGGTGACCCGCTTGCCGATGGCGAAGTCGTTGCGCTGCAGATGGGGCTCGAGGATGTCGAGGAAATCGTCGAGCCGCTTGCGGAAATATTTCAGCACCTGCGGATCAGCCGACGGCGTGAAGGTCCGCATGAACCGGTAGGTCGCCATGTAGCTGGTAAGCTTGTGATTGTCCCAGAACAGCCAGCGCAGCAGCTCGAATTTCTCGTCCGCCGTTTCGGCGCCGAATCGGCCATGGCGTTCGGCGAGTTGCAGCAGCAGCGGCCCGGTCTGGGTCAGCCGTTCGCCGTCCACTTCCAGCACCGGAATCTCGCCCATCGCGTTGATGTCGCGCCGCCATTCCGGCGTCCGCGTGACGCCGCCGCCGTAATCGGTCCAGACCGGCTCGAAGCTCTGGCCGCACAGCGTCAGCATCAGCGCCAGCTTGTAGCTGTTGCCCGATTCCGGAAAGTAATGCAGCCGATAGGCGGGCATCGGCGATCACGCCACCGCGCCCGACGCCCGCAGCTTCTGGATCGCTGCCTCGTCGTAGCCCGCATTGCGCAGGATCTCGTCGCTGTGCTCGCCGATCCCGGGCGGCTTGCGCGGCTGCACCTTTTTGGCGCCGTCGACCCAGATCGGGCTGTTGATGGTCAGCATGGTGTCGTTCTCGAACGGCACCAGCACCTCGTTGTCCAGCATCTGCTGGTCGGTTGGAATGTCGTCGAGGATGCCGACCACGCCGAACACCAGGCCGTTGCCGTCGAGGATCTGGCGCCATTCGGCCAGCGGTCTGGTGGCAAAGGTCTCATCGAAAATCCGGATCAGTTCGATCGACCGCGCGTGGCGTCCGGCCTTGGTGGCGAAGCGCTCGTCGGCGACAAGATCGTCGCGGCCGATGCAGCGCGCCAGCGCCGGCCACTGCTTCTCCTCGTTGAGCAGCGACAGGATGATCCAGCGTCCGTCCTTGCATTGATAGTGGTTGGTGACCGCGTTCAGCGCGTGTTCGCGCGGCCGCCGCTCCTGGAACTTGGCCCCGCACAGCTTGGCCTGCGCCAGCACCGAGGCGGCCCAGATGCCGTTGGCCATCAGGTTGGAGCTGACATGCGAGCCCTTGCCGGTGCGCTCGCGCTTGTACAGCGCGGTGACGATCGCGCCGTAAAACGCCATCGCGCAGGGATGATCGCCCATCCCGGCGATCGAGCGGGCCGGTGTGGTGTGTTCATCGGCGCGCACCAGGTCCATCAGGCCGGAACGCGCCCAATAGGCGTTGCTGTCGAAACCGGGCTTGTTGGCTTCCTCGCCCTTTTCGCCATAGCCGGTGAAGGACGCATAGATCAGGCGTTCGTTGAGCGGCGCCAGTTTGGCAAAGGTCAATCCGAGCCGTTCGCGCACCGCCGGCGGAAAATTGGTGATGAAGACGTCGGCCTCGGCCGCGAGGCGATGCAGCACCGCCTGGCCCTCCGCCCCGGAGAGGTCGAGCGCGAGGCTCCTCTTGTTGCGGGCCTCCAGCATCCACGAATAATTGTGCTGGCTGGCGGGATATCCCGGCAGGTTCGGCAGGTTCCGGTAGGGATCGCCGAGGCCCGGCGGCTCGATCTTGATGACGTCGGCGCCGAAATCCGACAACACGGTGGCGGCCGCAGGCGCGGCGATGAAACTCGCACAGTCCAGAACCCTGAGGCCCTCGAAGATACCCTTGTCCATAGTGCTGTCGCTCCCGTGTTTTCTTGGTTTTGTCCGCGTGCTGGAATTATCGCTGCCGAACGACAGGATGAGAGGCCATTTGACCCATGTTGGCCCTGCGATGCAACGGGGCTTTCTTGCCCCTGCAGGGTGAAAGCCGGCGCGCGCTCGCTACTCCCCATCCGACATCAGCGCGGCATTGCCGCCGGCGGCGGCGGTGTTGACGGTTACGGTCTGTTCGGTCGCGAAGCGCGCCAAATAATGCGGCCCGCCGGCCTTGGGACCTGTTCCGGACAGGCCATGGCCGCCGAACGGCTGCACGCCGACCACGGCGCCGATCATGTTGCGATTCACGTAGATGTTGCCGACCGCGAGCCGCTCGATCACGGCCTCGATGGTATCGTCGATGCGCGAGTGAATGCCGAGCGTCAGCCCGTAGCCGGATCGCCCGATCGACCGCAGCACGCGATCGAGCCGGTCGGAGGGATAGCGCACCACATGCAGGATCGGTCCGAATACTTCTTCGGTCAGTTGATCGGCGCCCGGGAGCTCGAAGATGTGCGGCGCGACGTAGTTGCCGTCGGGCGCGGCGCCGGCGAAATGCAGGCGGGCCTGTTTCTTCATGCGCGCGATATGCGCCTCGAGGCGCTGTTTCGCTTCAAGGTCGATGACCGGCCCGACATGGGTGGAAGGGTCGCGCGGGTCGCCGATCCGAAGTTCACGGGCAGCGCCCGCGATCATCTCGATCATGCGGTCGGCGACATCGTCCTGAACGAACAACAGGCGCAGCGCCGAGCAGCGCTGGCCGGCGGAGCGGAACGCCGAGGTCACGACGTCGTCGGCAACCTGCTCGGGCAGTGCGGTCGCGTCCACGATCATCGCATTGATGCCGCCAGTTTCCGCGATCAGCGGCACGATCGGGCCGTCCTTGGCGGCCAGCGCCCGGTTGATCGATCGTGCGACCTCGGTCGAGCCGGTGAAGACGACGCCGGCCACGTCAGGGTGCGCGACCAATGCCGCGCCGATGCTGCCGTCGCCGGGCACCAGATGCAGCGCTGATGCGGGCACGCCGGCGTGGTGCAGCAGGCGGACGGCCGCCGCCGCGGTCAGCGGCGTCTGCTCGGCGGGCTTTGCCACCACCGCATTGCCGGCCATCAGGGCCGCCGCAACCTGCCCCAAAAAAATCGCCAGCGGAAAATTCCACGGCGATATCGCAAGGAAGACGCCGCGGCCGCGCAGCCGCAGAGTGTTGCTCTCGCCGGTCGGCCCGGGCAACGGCTCGCCATCGCCGAACAGTTTGCGACCCTCGGCGGCATAGTAGCGGCAGAAATCGACGGCCTCGCGAACCTCGGAAAGTGCATCATCGAGAGTCTTGCCGCCCTCGCGCTGCAGCAGCGCGATGAAGTGCGCTCGCCGCTGCTCCAGCAGGTTGGCGGCGTGTTCGAGGATTGCCGCGCGTCGATGCGCCGGCGTCCGGCCCCAGCCCTTGAAACCCTCGCGCGCCGCGACGATCGCCGCGTTCGCGTCGGCGGGCGTCGCATCGAGGATGCTTCCCGCCGCAGGGATGGTTTCCGCGGCGATCGCCGCGACCAGTTCACTCAACGGCGCGCGCTCGCCGAATTCGATGCCTCGCGAATTTTGCCGTTGTGGCTGATAAAGGTCGCGCGGCAACCGGATGTCCGGATGCCGCGCGTTGGCGGCGGTGCCGACAATATCGGCCGGCCGCCGCAGCAGCGTCGCTACCGGCACGGTATCGTCGGCGGCGGCCGCCACGAAAGACGAATTGGCGCCATTTTCCAGCAGGCGTCGCACCAGATATGCCAGCAGATCGCGGTGGGTGCCGACCGGCGCATAGGTGCGGCAGGCAACGCCGGGACGATCCGCGCCCAATTGCGCGTACAGCGCCTCGCCCATGCCATGCAGGCGCTGAAACTCGAATCCGCTTGTCCCACCCGCAAGCTCGAGAACCGTTGCGACCGTCAGCGCGTTGTGGGTGGCGAATTGCGGGAAGATGCGGGGCCGCCGCGCCAGCAACTGGTGAACGCAGGCGATGTAGTTCAGGTCGGTCATCGCCTTGCGGGTGAACACCGGATAGTCGTCGAGGCCGCGCTCCTGCGCGCGCTTGATCTCGGTGTCCCAGTAGGCGCCCTTGACCAGACGCAGCATCATCCGCCGGTTGAGCGCGCCGGCCAGCTCGTCGCAGTAGCCGATCACGGCGTCTGCGCGCTTCTGATAGGCCTGGATCGCCAGCCCAAAACCATCCCAGCCTTTTAGGGATGCGTCGCTGAAGGCTCTGGCGATCACCTCCAGCGACAGTTCCAGCCGGTCGGCTTCCTCGGCATCGACGGTGAAATTCAACTCTAAAGCCCTGGCGCGGCGCGCAAGATCGAGCAGCCGCGGCACCAGTTCCGTCATCACCCGCTCCCGGCTTACCGCTTCGAAACGCGGATGCAGCGCGGAGAGTTTGACCGAGATGCCCGGTCGCTCGGGCAGCGGCCGATCATCCGCGGTGCGGCCGATAGCTTCGATCGCGCTGGCGTAGGAATTGAAATAGCGCCCGGCGTCGGCGGCGGTGCGGGCGCCCTCGCCGAGCATGTCGAAAGAGTATCGGCTGGCGTCGGCCGAATGCGCCCGCTCGAGCGCCGCTTCGATGGTTTCGCCGAGCACGAAATGGCTGCCCATCAGCCGCATCGCCTGCCGTGTCGCGGCGCGCACGGCCGGTGCGCCGAGCCGCTTTGTCAGTCGCCCGATCGTGCCTTGCGGCGTTTCGCCGGGTTGGATGACGCGCGCCGACATTCCCAACGCCCAGGCGGAAGCGTTGACGAGGAAGGCACTGGACCTGGTCTCGTGATGGACGAAATCCCCCTGGCCGAGCTTGTCCTCAATGAACTGGTCGGCGGTGCGAGCGTCCGGCACGCGCAGCAGCGCTTCCGCCAGCACCATCAGCGCCAAGCCTTCCTTGGTGGAGAGCGCGAATTCGCGCAGCATGTCCTCGATGCCGCCGAGCCGGTCGTCATCGGCCCTGATGGCGCCGATCAGGCGCGCCGCCGTGCGGTCGATCCGCGCGTCCTGTTCGGCGCTGAGACCGGCTGTGGCCAGAAGCCGTTCGGCGATAGCGCCGTCGTCGGCTGCGTAGGTCGCCTGGAAAGAAGGAAGAAGTCGGGATTCGGTTGTCATGACTTACCCAGTGGAGCCACCATATTCTATCATGCCGTCGAGCTTGGCACTGCGAAACCGGTACGCTACGTTCCACGGGATTACTCGGTTGGCCGATGGCGCTGATGGGCAGGCGGGAACGATCTGGCGAGCGGAGCAAGACCCTGTCGTTTCGCGGTTTTGCCGCGTCCCTGGCAGCCTTGTCATCTATTGCAGTTCCGTTGCCCGCGCTCGCGCTCGAACTCAGTGCGCCGGTCGCAGCGCTCTACAGCACGGTGTCGATCTTTCCTCCCACGGCGCAGCGTATGACGGTTTGCTACGGCTTCGTCTGCCGGCGCCGGCATATACTGGATTTCACGCCGAGCGACCGCAGCGCGCTGGCGCAGGTCATGGCGGCGGGCCGCGCATCGGCCGCGGCCGAACGGGCGGCGGTGCAGAAGGCGGTGGTCTGGTTCGATCGCCGCATGGGGCCGATGATCGGAACCAGCAGGCGCGTCGCCAAGGCGGATTTCCGCCACTTCGACGACAGCCACAATTACGATTGCTGGGATACAACCCGCAACACCACCAGCCTGCTGCTGGTGCTGCAGCAATGGGGCCTGCTGAAACATCACAGGGTAGGGGACCCGCATTACAGGGGCAATGCGCTGGTACTGCAGACGCCGCACAACACCGCTGTGCTGGTCGAGCATGCTACCAGGGTCGAGTGGGTCGTCGACATGTGGACGCGCGGCTACGCGCAGCCACCGGACGTCATGACAGTCGAAAAATGGGTGAAGGAGGATTGAGGATCAAGCCAGTTCGTTCGGCGCCGGCCCGAATGCGCGCAAGAGCGATGCCCGCTCCTGCCCATTGCACTCTGTTCTTTTGAGATGTTCTTGCAAGTCCCACTCCCGGATCAGATCCGAGAGTGTGCTGTCGGAGACCGCGCTCGTAACCTCAAACCTTGAGGTTTTCAGCCGAGGTCTTGCCGCGATTGGCAACCTCTTCGTACTCGACCGTCTGTCCCTCGTTGAGCGAGGAAAGGCCGGCCTTCTCGACCGCCGAAATATGAACGAAAACGTCCTTGCCGCCGCTCGAAGGCTGAATGAAACCAAAACCCTTGGTCGCGTTGAACCACTTCACAGTACCTTTAGCCATCACGTCGTCTCCGCGGGATCAAAACAATTAACGAGCCGCCGGTCCCCGCACACCGCCATACCCGATAAACACAGGATACGCCGGATGGCGCACGCTTGATAGCGCAAACGACAGCTCGATTTCGAGAAAAAACGATCGATATCGTGGCGCTTTCGCGCTTTTTGCCGGTTCGGTGGTCTTTTGCAGGGACGAATACCGATCATTCAAATCTTACCGGTTTGGCGACGGGCGCTGAAAACCGCCAAACAACAAGAAACCCGGCCGCTTGTGGCGGCCGGGCACTTTTGGACCAAACCAAGGTTCCGATCACCAGGCGCAGACGTTCACGATGCGGTAGCGGTAACCGAACTTGGTCGGCACGAGGCGGGTCCGATAACAACCTTCGCCGCCATAGCCGTAGCCGCCAACGATGAAGTTCAAGCCATGGCCATGGGGGTAGTAGTGATGATGCTTCCATCCCGCCGAAGCGGCAGTGGGAGCCAGCGCCATTGCGCCGAGAGACGCAGCGGCGAAGAGGGCGAGAGTCAATTTGCGAAACATGGTCGTTCTCCTGGATGCGCCGTGGCGCGGGTTGATCATTTCAGTTCCACCCATCGCACATCAGTCGCGTTCCTCAGGAGCGCGGTTCGAGAAAGCGGTTCGAAGTTTGGGATAATTTTCTGAACGATCGTTCAGATGTGAAAAACATCACACAGCGACGTCGCGCAATAGTTGCGGCGCTTCAACACCCAGATCGTTAACCAGCGCAGACAACGCGCTTGCATCAATAATGGAACGAACGACGATCGGCTCGGCGCGGCCGCGGATCGCGACTTCCTGTTGCGGCAGGCTATCCGGAGCCAGCCCGGCGGTGACCCGCACTTCGTCCGAGACGACAACCTCGCAGGCGAGACTCTTGGTCATGTCCTGCAGGCGTGCAGCGACATTGACGGCGTCGCCGAGCGCGGTGAAAACCATGTGATCGCGATAGCCGATGTCGCCGATGATCACGTCGCCGCCATGAATGCCGACGCCGAAACGGATCGGCTCGTGCAGGTCATGCTTCAGGAATTGGTTCAACGCGTCGACATTGGCGGCGATCAGGCTTGCAGCCTTCAGCGCCTGGCGGCAGGCGGTTTGCGGGTCCGAGCCGAGCCCGAACAGCGCCAGCAGTCCGTCGCCGACGAACTGGTTGGGCTGGCCGCCGCATTCGATCACGGCCTGCGACACCGCGGCGAGGAAACGGTTGACGATGAAGACGGTGTCGAAGGGCAGCCGCTTCTCCGCGAGCCTGGTCGAGCCGCGCATGTCGACGAACAGGCTGACGAGATAGCGTTCCTCGCCAATGCGGCTGGGACTCGAGGTCCGTAAGGTCGCCGCCGTGGTCTGCGGCAGGAAGATCTGGAAGAAGGACAGGTCGGTCTCCGGCCGGAGCTGACAGGCGAGACGGATCGCGGGGTCGGCGCCGGCTCCGACGCGGTTAAGCACAAATGCTTCGCGCATCGAGGGCTCCGGCAGCGATCCGCAGTCGCCGATCACGCGAATGCGGCAGGTGGAGCAGCGGGCGCGGCCGCCGCACACGCTCGCATGCGGGACATTGTTGCGCAGGCTCGCCTCGAGCACGCTGAGACCCTTCGGCACGCGAACGGTTTTGCCGTTGCCATAGGACAGGCTGACCATGCCAGCCCGGCGCTCGTTGAGGGTGCGCACGCCTCGTGCCAGCAACACAATTCCCAACAGGCCAAGATAACCGATCAGGAAGTAATCCTCGATACGCTTCAATACGGCTTGTTCGGCCGGGGTGCCGACCTGTCGTGGCGAGAGATTTTCCGCCCTCCATTCCTTGCTGTCGCTGTCGACGACGCTTCGCCCGCCCTGATAGAGCCCCAGCATGGCCAGCGTCGGAATCAGAACCGCCGCCGCGAGCAGAAATGGTGCGGCGCTCTTGTAGAACGCCTTCATGCGCAGCCAGAAATAAAGGCCGATGCAGCCGTGGACCCAGGCAATGGTCATGACCGCCAGCATCAGCCAGATCTTGTACGGCCATACGATCCAGTACGCGAAAAACACCTGCGGATAGAGCTTCTCGTGTCCGAACAGCGTCTGGCCGAGCCGTACCCCCGCAACGTGAGTGATGATCAGCGCTGGAATGCTGAGGCCGAGCACGAGCTGCAGCGGCTCGATTGCCTTCCAGCGAAATTGCCGGCGCTCGTAAAGCGCCCAGAGGCCGAGACCGGCATGGATCAGCGCGGCTGTGTAGAACACGATAGCAACCGGGAGAAACTGCCAGAACAGGGTGTGGTAATAGACGCCGCCGGCAAGCGCCTCCATCGAGACATTGCCGAGCGCGTGATTGAGGAAGTGGCTGATCAGATAGGCGAACAGCACCAGTCCGCAGACCAGCCGGATCTGCCGGACGCTGATGCCGCTGATGAATTTCGGGAGCTGTTGCTGCGAAAGCGAGGCCATGCGGTCCGATCGGAATGCCCTGCGGTTCTGCCAATGTTAGTTTGGGAACGGCCCGGACGCCATGGGTGAATGCCGAGGATACCGCAAGTTGACACCCCCATCGGAGTCGGGGAGAAAGCGCTGTGACGATTACCCCGCCCCTGCAAGATAGCGCAAAGCCGAACGGGACTGCCTCGCGGCAATGGCTCGTCGTTGCAGCGGTGATCGCCGTACTGACGGCGATGCGGGTCGTTTACGCCAGCCTGCTCGATCTGCGCACCGACGAGGCCTATTACTGGACCTGGTCGAAGGAGAGTGTGCTGTCCTTTCTCGATCATCCGCCGATGATCGCCTGGTTCATCCGGTTCGGCACCGCCATTTTCGGCGACACCAATCTGGGGGTGCGGTTTGCCGGCATCGTCGCGATGCTGGTCATGCAGCTGCTGCTCGCCGACATCGTGCGGCGCGTGACGCATGACGTGCGGGTAACCCTGATCGCCGTGCTGATGCCGGAGGCAGCACTTTACTACGGGCTGCTGATGTCGAAAGTCTCGCCCGATGTGGCGCTGATCCCGTTTGCGGTGGCGATGGTGTGGGCGCTGGTGCGGCTTCACGAGAGCAACGACGCGCGTTGGTGGTTGGCGGTCGGCGTTTTTGCTGGGCTGGCGCTGCTGTCAAAATTCACGGCCGTGATGCTGCTTCCGGCGGTTGTGGCCTTCATGCTGGCGCCAAGCTGGCGCGGCCGCTGGCTGGCCAGCGCGTATCCGTGGGCGGCGGCCCTGATCGCGGTGGTGGTGTTCCTGCCGGTCCTGATCTGGAATTCGCAGCACGATTGGGCGTCATTCCGCTTCCAGCTGGTGCGCGCCACGGCGACGCATGAAATGTCGCTCCGCACCGTCGGGGACTATATCGGACTGCAGTTCGGGCTGGTCGGTTTCATCCTGCTGCCGGTGGTGTTGTCGGGCGTGGCGCTGACGGCGTGGCGAGGTTACCGCCGGGGCGACGCGGTGGCCATTCTGCTATCGACCGCGGTGATCGTCCCCTTCGGCTACTTCTTCTGGAAGTCGCTGAGCCTGAGGGTCGGTGATACCTGGCCGATGTTCATGTGGCCGGTCGGATTCGCCGCCGCGGCCATCAACATCGCGATGTTGGCGCGCGAAGGGTGGTCGGCACGGATGGTGCAATCGACGGTTCGCTGGGCCAAGGTTGCGATCGCTTTCGGGATCGTCTTTGTCGTTGCGGTCTTTCTCTATTATGTCGTCAGTCCATGGAACTTCATCGGCAGGACAGATCCGATCGGCGGCGAGGCGGGCTATCAGCAGGTGGTGGACCGGGCGCAGGCGCAGCTGCAGAAAACCGGCGCGACCTGGATCGCCACCACGGATTACCGGACCTACGCCATGCTGCGCTGGTTTCTTGGAGATAGCGTGCCGGTTATTCAGATCAACGAGCGCGGCAGATTCGAGGATTTTCGCGATCCCGGCATGATTGCGATCAGGGGACGCGCCGGTCTGTATGTCGGGCGCGAGCCCGATCATCTCAGTCCGCTATGGCAATCGACGACCGCGATCAGGGAGCCGCTGGAACGCGTTGACCGCAGTTGGCGCGGAATCGTGATGGATACCTATGCCTTGGAAAAACTCACCGGCTGGACACCGGAGCTTTCGCCACAGAAGGATTCGCCGCTCTATCGTCCGCGCCCGCTGGCGGGTGAGCCGGAAGTGCTGCGGGGCAGCCGGGGCTTCGTCATCGCAGTCTCGGTTCGATAATCACTCCTCGCCGGCGCGCTTGCGCAGCAGGTCTTTGGCCAGGTCGCCGAGCGCGGGACGCGGCAGGGCAGTGAACGGCAACGGGCGGGTGACGTCGATTGCCGCAAGTCCAAGCCGCGCGGTGAGCAGCCCGTTCAAGACGCCTTCGCCGAGCCGCTGAGATAGCTTTGCCGCGATGCCGTGGCCGAGCATCTGCTGGATCAGGCTGTCGCCCGCAGCCATGCCGCCGGTGATGGCGAGGTGGGCGATGACATGGCGCATCAGCCTGATCATGCCGAGCGCTCCTGGCCGCGCGCCATAGAGACGCGCCAGCTGCCGGATCAGGCGCAGCGAAGCCACGAACACGAAGAGGACGTCGATCACGGCGCGGGGACTGACCGCGGTAACGACCGAGACGCGCTGCGCGGCCGACGAGACCAGCCGGCGCGCTTCCTGATCGAGCGGCGTCATCAGTTCGCGCTCGGCGAGCCGAATCATGTCGGCGCCATCGATGATGTCGTCGGCATGGCCCTGCAACGCGGCGCGCGCCCGCGCCAGATGCGGGTTCTGGTGCGCAAGCCCCAGGAGGTCCTGAACGACGGCGCGGCTTTCGGCGCGATCGTCGCTGGTGAGCACCGCGCTGGCGCGCAGATGCAGCTTTTCGATAGTGGCAAGGCGCGCCAATCCCAACGCTTCGCGCGTAATGACAATCAAAAGCGCCAGCGCCGCGACGACGGCAAAGCCAAGCCCGAGATAGCCAAGGCTCTCGCTGCGCGCGAACAGGTCCTCGATCAAGCGAGTGACGCCGAGCCCGAGGCCGAGCGTGACCAACCCACCCACGGCGCTCCAGAACATCGCGCCCCAGCGAAAACCGCGCCGCCCGGCGACGAGGGGTGCTTCGAGCGGAACCGGCAGCAGCGACGGGTCCGTTTCCGGCCTGACGTGGACGGTGCCGCGAGACGGGCGGCTCGAATCGTCCGGATCCATCACGATGACGCCGGGGTCGTCGAGCTTGAAGGTCGCCGGCCGTCGGTGATGAGGGCGCTCGCTCATAGCAGTCGGTCTCCGATCAGGAACTGGAGGGCGCGGTCAAGGCGGATGTGAGGCAGTGCGGGCGCGTCGTTGCCTTCGTGTTCAAGCAGGGGCGGGCGAAAGCGCAGAAAGCGAAAATCACTCTTCTCGGCCGATGCGCTGGAGAGGCCGCGAAACGCAGCTTCGTCCTTGAACAGATCTTCCGGATCGGCCGGCAGGTCGCCCGGAAACGTCGCGACCTCGGTGTTGCCGTCGAAGGTCTCTCCGTTCGCCATCTCGCCTGACGCGGGCGTCCCCAGGATGGAAGGCAGCCTGTCACGGCCGCGCGCCACCTGCGCCTCGCGGGTGGCGCGGACTGCGGCCAGTGCCACGACGTCGATCTCGGCGCCGGTGTGCTCGGCCCGTGCGGCCGCCCTGCCGACGATTCGCCGCAGCACGCCTTCCAGGCGATCATGGCTGGAATGATGCAGATGATCCGCCTTGGTCGCGGCAAACAGGATGCGGTCGATCCGCGGCCGGAACAGGGCGCTGAGGAAGGTGCTGCGCCCGATCCTGAAGCAATCCAGAATTCCCGCCAGCGCCGCTTCGAGGTCGACCAGCGCCTCCGGCCCGGCGTTGAACGCGGAGAGCGCATCGACCAGCACCACCTGGCGATCGAGCCGCGAGAAATGATCGCGGAAGAACGGGCGAACTACCACGTCCTTATAGGCCTCGTAGCGCCTCACCATCATCGCCCACAGCGAGCCCTCGGGCGATGCGCCGTCGACCGGCACTTCGAGCGGCGCGAAGGTCAGCGCCGGGGTGTCAGCGAGATTGCCGGGCATCAGGAAGCGGCCGGGCGGCAGCAGGCTCATGGCGAAGCGCTCGTCGCGGCAGGCGCGCAGATAGTCGGTGAACAGCCGGGCCGCCGTCAGGGCCGCCTGCTCGTCTTCGCGCCCCTCGGCGCTGAGGGTCGCGAGGTGCCCGTGCCATGGCGCTGCGAGTCCGGCGCGAAGCGGCTCCCGCGACAGCGCGAGGCTCTCGCTCGACCATTGCTCGAAACTCTTGTTGAGCAGCGGCAGGTCGAGCAGCCATTCGCCGGGATAATCGACGACATCGAGCGTCAGCGTGCGGTCAGCGCCATTCCGGCGCTGGTAGTCGATCACGAGCCTGAGTTCGCTGATATCGACCGTCGAATTCGGCCAGGACCGCTCCTCGATCAGGGTGCGGACATGGTTCTCATAGGCAAAGCGCGGCACCGCGTCGTCGGGCTGCGGCTCCAGCCGGGCGCCGGCGATCCGCCCAGTTGCGAACGGCTCGAAGATCGGAAAGCGGCCGCCGCGGGTGAGGCCGTGAATCAGCGCTGTGATGAAGACGGTCTTGCCGGCGCGCGACAGTCCGGTGACGCCGAGCCGGACCGTGGGATTGAAAAACTGGTCGCCGTAATCCTTCAGGGCCCGTGCCGACAGCCGCGCTTCCTCGACGATCTCTTGAAAGCTGGGGGGCATATGGGAGGAGACAACTCGATTTGGCGGTATTGGCGGGAAAGCTATCCGCAAAGTGGCGATTGGCGGGGCAAAATCAAGTTTCATACTTCCGGCGTGATTGGAACCGAGTACTGCACCCTTCGTTGACCTCCCCAAAGCTGCTTATTCGCCAACACGATCCTGGACCCGAACATGACCGTCTTTAGACTGAAGCAGTTCGCCTCGACCTCGGCCCATGCCGCCGCCGGGGCAATCCGCTGGAATTACGATCGGGCCGAACTGATCGCAGATGGCGTCGTACACGGGGTAGGCGTACTCTGCGGATTGATCGCCGCCACGGTACTGGTGGTGCTGACGGCGGTCTATGCCACGGCGTTTGAGGTCGTCGGAGTGTCGGTCTACGTCGCGGGCCTGCTGGCCATGCTGGTCCTCTCGGCGATTTACAATCTGTGGCCGGTGTCGCGCGCCAAATGGATCCTGCGCCGCTTCGATCATTCGGCGATCTATGTGCTGATCGCGGCAACCTACACGCCCGTCATCATGCAAGTGAAAGACAGCATCTTTGCCGTGGCTCTCCTGATCGGGGTATGGTGCGTCGCGATTGTCGGGGTCGTGTTGAAGCTGGCGTTGCCGGGACGCTACGACAGGGTCGCGGTCGGACTCTATCTCGCCATGGGCTGGAGCGGCATCATGCTCTATGACTCGGCGGCAACGGCGCTCCCCGCCATGGCGCTGTGGTTCGTGATTGCGGGCGGCGCCATGTACAGTTTCGGCGTGATCTTTCATGCGTGGCAGCGATTGCGCTTCCAGAATGCGATCTGGCATGGTTTCGTGCTGCTCGGCGCGGCCTGCCATTACACCGCCGTGCTCGATCTGGTATTGACCTGAAGCGTTTAACAGCAATCGGAGCGTGGCGATGCAGGTGGCGGGTAAGGTCGTGGTCGTCACCGGAGGCGCCAACGGCATAGGTCGGGCGCTCTGCGAAGCCTTCCACCGCGCCGGCGCCGCCAAGGTCGTCGTCGCCGATCTCGATCTGGCGAATGCGCAAGCCGTCGCCGCATCGGTCGGAGGCGCGGCGTTCAAATGCGATGTCGGGCAGGAGAGCGATATCCGCCACCTCATCGAGGAGACCGAGCAGAAGTTCGGGCCGATCGCGCTGTTCTGCTCCAACGCCGGCATCGGCGGCGGCTTCGATCCGCTATCGGCGAATGCGGGCGGAACATCTGACGAGCCGTGGGCGCGCAGCTGGGCCATTCACGTGATGGCGCATGTCTACGCGGCGCGGCACCTGATCCCGCGCATGAAGGCGCGCGGCGGCGGCTATTTTCTCAATACGATCTCGGCTGCGGGGCTGCTGTCGCAGGTCGGCAGCCCGGCCTATTCGACGACAAAACATGCCGCGGTGGGATTCGCCGAAAACCTCGCGATCTCGCACAAGGCCGACGGTATCAAGGTATCCATCCTGTGCCCGCAGGGCGTCGATACCAACATGCTCCGGTCCATTCCCAAGGGCCCACAATCCGGCGATGGCGACCTTTCGCCGGAGCAGGTTGCGCAGGATGTGTTGAAGGGGCTCGAGCAGGAAACCTTTGTCATCCTGCCGCATCCGCAAGTGCTCGGCTACATGCGCAAGAAGACGGAGAATTACGACCGCTGGATTGCCGGCATGGCGAAGATTCAGGCGAAGATGCGGGAAGCTTACGGCAAGTCGTAGCGTCTTCCGGGCGGCAAGCATGGAAATGCTCTCACTGTTGCAACGACGTTGTGAGAGTGTCGCCGTGATACGATATGCCTTTGCTACCCCTTCTTCGCATACAGCAGCGGCACCGCCGAATCCACCATCACCTCGATCACGCTGACGCCGTCATGCGCCAGGCCGTGCTCGAGCGCGGGCGCCAGTTCCGCCGACGTGCCGACGCGCACCGCATCGCAACCCATGCCTTCCGCGATCTTGACGAAATCGATGCCGGGCAGGTCGAGGCCGGGGACATTGCGCACCTGCATCACCTGGCTGAACGAGCGCATCGCGCCGTAGCCCGAGTTGTTGATGACCACGACCGTCAGCGGCAGCTTGCGCTGCGCCGCGGTCCACAGCGCCTGGATCGAATACATCGCCGAGCCGTCGCCGATCAGGCAGACGGTCCGGCAGCCAGGGCGGCCGAGCGCCATGCCGACCGCGGCCGGCAGACCATAGCCGAGGCCGCCGCTCGCCATGGTGTAGAAACTGTCCTGGCCGCGCATCGGCATGAATTTCTGCATCGCCGGACGATGCGACGGGGCTTCCTCCACCAGCACGGCGTCGTCGGGCATGGCCGAGGAGAGCGCGTGCAGCAGGTATTCCACCGGAATCGGGGCATCGCGCGCTTTGTCTCCGGCAGCAAATCCAGCAGCATCGCCAGAGCCGGCTTCATGGTCGCGATGATGCTGGTGCCTGATGGCGAGACCGCCGCCGCCGTCGGATCGTCGGTGATCTGGAAGATCGTGGTGGCGCCGTCGAAGATCGAGGCATGGCCTTCGACATGGAAGGTGAAGACCGGCGCGCCGATCACGACCACCAGATCATGGTCGCGCAGCGCATCCGACAATTGCCCCGGTGAGGCGTGCAGGAAGCCCGCGAGTTGCGGATGCAACTCCGGAAAACTGCAGCGCGCCGAAAACGGGCTGATCCAGACCGACGCTCTCGTCCTCTCCGCCACGCGCACCATCAGGTCGACGGCTTCGGCGCGATCGACGCCGGGACCGACGACGAAGGCGGGGCGCTGGCTTGCCGAGAGCGCACCGGCGAGCGCTTGCATCGCGCCGGCGTCCGGTCCGAGCTCGCGGCTGAGGTGGCGCGCCTCGACCGGCTGGGTCTGATGGTTCCAGTCGTCAATCGGCACCGAAACAAAGGTCGGGCCGCAGGGCGGCTGCATCGCCACGTAATAGGCACGCGCGATCGCGGCGGGCACGTCTTCGGCCCGCGCCGGCTCGACCGAGTATTTGACATAGG
>LNFM01001378.1_pt1 | contig 55539 bp, 31 predicted proteins | sample 596031 | NCBI WGS metagenome assembly LNFM01 (sample SAMN04254537, study PRJNA301005) | activated carbon metagenome | isolation source: dual media filters at the Ann Arbor, Michigan drinking water treatment plant | place: USA: Ann Arbor
GAAGTTGTTTGTAAGCTGGTCCATGGTCTAGCTAAGTCGGACCTTGCCGCTTTTTTTTGTCGCGCTTGGGTCACTTTCCTTGCTATTCTAAGAGCTAAGTTAATAGGCAAAGGATGGTCTATGCGCGCAAAAAGTCTGATTATTTCCATATCAATGGCGTCGATGGTTTTTCAACCTTTGGCAATGGCCCAGCAAAACAAACAGCAAGCTCAGCAAAGCTTAAAAGAATTTGTCAGAGTTTACCAACCCAAGGGTAAGCCAGTCACAATGAAAAAGTTTTGGGATCAAAACAAAAAAAACTTCAATCCCTACTGGCAAAAAGCTTTTTACCCATCAGTGGAATTACAAAAAAATAACAAGCTTCCTAAAATGGAAGTGATTGATATCAAAGGTCCCCAGGGCACATCATCCGAGCGAATGATTTTAGATATCGACGGAAAAACAGTGTCCGTGGAATTTCTAGGCGGAGAAGAAAAGTTTGCTAGAATTAATAACATCATTATTTCCTACGCTGATTTTTATTATGTGACCGGCATGCTTGAGAAATTATCCAAAGACCCGGTGTTAGCCGCTGAAAATAAAAAGTTAGAAAATCAGATCTTAGCCAAATCAGCCACGCCAAGCTATGAACAGTATAAAAACATGACGACGGCGCAAAAGGCCGAATTTTTGCTTATGACCAGACTTGCAGGAGAGGCTGCAACAGAAGCTTTGCTAATTAGTGCCAATGCTGAAAATCAAAAGACTTCGTTTTTCATGGAAACTTTTTTACCTAAAGCTTTTGCCAGTGCTGTAGGTCTTCCTTGTTTAGTGGGTGGTTACGAAGGAAAAGTTGTTAGACAATCGGGCCGCACCTTTTGTGATCCTAAGTCAGGCATTGAAGCTTTTAAAAAAGATTATCCTAAGCTAGCTGCAAAAGTCAGCTGTAAGGGGAATAATACCTTTGGCTGTCATCCCGTTAATTTCCCAAGAAGCAATGACACTTGTTTCAATGGAAGCAACCGACTAGAAATGCAAGAGATGACAAGTAGCTGCGGATCGAGCTCTCCTTATAAGTCCAAACAAGACCAAGCGAACCTTGTTATGGCCTATCAAAAGCTTTTAGGCCAAGACACAAACGTTGAGCTTGTGGATGGAAAAGTAAAAGATAAAGAAACCTATGATAATATTGTTGTTCCTTATATGAACACATTTAAAGCGGTTAACGATGCAGCTTACAATAATGTTTGTACAACTGAAAATATTGCCAAAGTAAAAACAGTTGATAAAAAAATTGAATCGGCATGTACGGCTTTAAAAGATCGTAAGCTTGATCTTGAATTATTCGTAGCCTCTGTCAGTCCCGGAGCTCCACCAGAAGTAGCTCCACCGCCGCCAATGGCGGGTGGTGACAATTGCACCACAGAAAAAAATGAGCCCGGCAAAAAAGATAAAGACGGAAAATGTATTCCACTGGTTGTGTCAGGTCCTGGTACTGGATGCGTTGACGGTGTCGCTGTTCAAAAAGGTGATATGTCAGTGGGTAAGGGCGGATCCATTGATTGCCCAACTCCTGCAGCGACAACAAGATTGCCAGGCACTGCTGGTCCTGCAGTTAGAAAGAAAGAAGATAAGGGTTGGTTCGGTGGATTTTTTAACACGACAGCTGGTATGTTGGTCTTAGGTGGTGGTATTTCTTTAATTCTCGCCGGTTTATATAATAAGTGGTCGAAAGACGGCATTAACGTTTCTCCACCGATTGCAGCAGCCCCTCCGGCAGCTCCACCTTTACCAACCGCACCGCCGCAGCCGACTAATCCTGCACCGCCAGCACCCATCGAAGGTGGAGTGGGAACAAATAATGCGCCAGCTGGTGGTCAGAGATAATGAATATGAATCAAGATCCAAAACCCCAACCAGAAAAAAATAGGGACATCGACTCGGTCACAAAAGTCTTTGATCCCCATCGTTGGCTTTTGGATTTTGAGCAAGATAAGCCTCTTAAAAAAGCCTCTCCCAGCGGTCCACAAAAACGCAGAACCAATGATGAAGTGATGCTGTGGAATTTAGTGTCTGCTGTGGTGGATCTTTTATTTGTGTCGATTTTACTTGTGGGTTTTATGTGGGGTCTTGGCCAACTTTTACAAGTTTCTGTTAAAGGGGCTTTGATGAATCTTTGGCAAATCAGCCAAGGCGGAACCCTAGGTTTAGTGTTAAGTTTTTTTTGGGTTTATTATGTGGCAATGCCAGCATTGCTTGTTTACACCCCCGGGCAGTGGGCGTGCCAGATCACCCGAACGCCTGAGGTTTTAACCTTTCGCTGGGTGGTGAGATCCACTTTAAGATTACTTGCCATGGTGATGACGGGCTTTGTGCTGATTCCATTGTTTTCGTGGGCCTCCGGTCAAGATTTAGAAGGTCAATTGACCGGTCTTAAGATTTACACAAAGTAAACAAACTTAAAACTTCCATATGTGTCGTCTGTGGGAACTGATCCACGATGATGAGTTCCTGAAGTGAATAGCCAAGATTATTCAGATGCTGAGTATCCAATGCTAAGGTTTCTGGGTAGCAGGACATATAAATAATGGAATCTGATGTGACATCGGATTTTAAAAGTTCCCCCACACCGTTTCGGGCCGGATTTAAAAGTAGCAAATCATAATCGGATAATTTTAAATCGGTGGATTTTCTATAATCACCACGGCGTAAATCAATCCGCTGACCCAAGCCTAAAGATTCCACGTTTTTTGTTAAGGCCTGAAAAGATAGCCCATCAAACTCAAGGGCTGTTAATTTTGAATTTTTATAAGCTAAAGCGGGGAAAGTGAGGTTTCCAATGCCTGAGCCAAACTCTAAAATGTTTTGTGGTTTTAAAGTTTCACACCAGTTTTCAATTTTTTCTGTGATCCAGGCGTTACTGATATGACTGGGCTGAGTGAAGCTAGCAACAGTACTAAGCAGTGGGATTTTTTTATGTTCAAACACTGTTTCTGACCAGTGATGAAACTGGGGCTGACCGATACCAAGTTCGCCTGAGGGTTTTTGATAAAGAGCTTTATGGCGTTGACCCATTTCCACATGACCTATTTCTTGAAGGGCCAGCAAATAATCCCTAGATTGCAAAAGATCTTTAATGTTTTCATTGGAAAAATCCAGCCAAAAACCAATTTCTTCTTGGGGGCTGACACGAATGCGAAAAGATCCCTTGCTGATGGGTGGTTTGAGATTTCTAAATTGATTCAGCGCTAATTGCAAAGAATCTGATAATTGAAGACAGATGGGAAGATCCTCAATTTTTCGCGTGATGTGTGAATAAAGACCGAAGTTGTGATTATCAAAGACAAAATCAAGACGTGACCTGAGTCCGTGAGTTCCAAAACTTTGAAATTGTATTTCTGGTAAAGTGTGACTTGTTAAAAGATTTCTAAGTGTGGCAATTTTTTGATTTTTTTGTGTTTCATAGCTGGATAAAATGGCATCACAGCCAGAACAGACGTGGGAATACTGACAAAGAACTGGATCCACTTCATGGCCCTCATTACTGCATAATTAAAGATATATGAAATACCTGATCTTTTTCTATTTTGTAAGCTCAATTGCGGTCGCCACTGAAACCTTGGAATTTAATTATATCACCAACGATGGCGGCATTTATTTAGACTGTGAGCATAAAGTCAAACCCACCGAGCCTGATTTTTTTTCTGTGGTGTGCGGTAAAGATTTAGCCATGGAGAAAAAATTTGAAGCTAAATTTCGTGTCAGACCCATTAATACGGGAACCCAACCCACCTATGAAGTGATTTACTGGGTCACTGACAGAAATCAAAAAGAGCGCATCGATCATAACTCGACTGTTTGGCTAAGACTTAGTAAAGGCTCTATTTTAGATGTGGTTCTGCATCAAGATTTAGAAAATGCCTATTCAGCCTTAGAGGTTCGCTACAAGGGCGGCTGATTGCGCTAAGCGTTTTCTATAGCAGATGAGGCTATCTGTGCTAGCTTGGCCTGCATGAAAAACATTTTATTTTTATCACTTTTTTTATCTTCTGCTGCTTTTGCGCAACTTTATTCTAACCCCCGTCAGTTGACCTTTGTGGGCCCCCGGGCCGGCGAAGGGTATTTTTCTAACGACGGAAAAAAAATGATCTTTCAATCGGAAAGAACAGAAAAAAATCCTTTCTACCAAATGTTTGTGATGGATTTGCAATCGGGAAAAACCACAAGGTTAAGTCCTGGTTATGGTCAAACCACCTGTGGATGGATTCACCCCAATAATCAAAAAGCTTTGTGGTCCAGCACACACTTGGATCCCAAGTGGAAACAAACAGAAGAAAAAGAAATTTCTGATAGAAAAAGCCCTGTGAAAAAACGCTACTCTTGGTCCTATGATCCTTACTACGAAATTTTTGAATCAGATCTTCAAGGAAAAAAATTAAAGCAACTCACTAAGGCCAAGGGTTACGACGCTGAGGCCAGTTACAGCTCCAACGGAAAACTGATCGCTTTTGCATCGAACCGAACAGGTTATGAAGCTGGTTTAACAGATGAAGAAAAAACTCTGTTTGAAAAAGATCCCAGCTCGCAGATGGAAATTTACATCATGAATGCGGACGGAAAAAATGTTCGCCGCCTAACCCGCACTTTGGGTTATGATGGTGGTCCATTTTTCAGCAGCGACGGGCAAAAAATCACCTGGAGAAGATTCTCTGCTGACGGAGCTACAGCTGAAGTTTGGACCATGAATATTGATGGCAGCGAACAGCGCCAAGTGACTAGGCTCAATAAATTATCCTGGGCGCCTTATTTTCATCCATCAGGGGATTATATTATCTTTGCTTCTAACATCGAAGGCCACGCTAACTTCGAGCTTTATATCGTAGATTCCTTAGGCACCAAGGATCCTGTTCGAGTCACCACAGCTGACGGCTTTGATGGACTGGCCACTTTTTCTCCCGACGGAAGTCAGATGACGTGGACCAAGCGGGGAGTCAAAGGGGATTCACAAATTTTTATCGCCGAGTGGAATGATGTGGCCGCCCGTAAAGCTTTGGGTTTAGATACAAAAAGTAATCATTCTTTAAGTTTACAAACTGCAGTCAGAGAAAAGGATTTAAAATCCTTGGTCGAGTATTTTAGCGCAGAAGATATGCAGGGAAGAAAAACTGGATCCAGTGAAGAAAAAATTTATACAGCGCAAATCGCAAAACTTTTTCAAAGCTGGGGACTGGTACCGGCCCCAGGACAAGCGGATTATTTTCATGAGTTTGAATTTATCAGCGGAATTAGATTCGGTCAGAACAATTCACTGTCTGTTGAAGGTTTAAGTGTTAGGCAAAGTGATATCAATAAATTAAGCCAAACCTTTGAACCTCTTTCCATGTCCAAAAATGGTATGATCCCGCTGACGGAAGTGGTGTTTGCGGGCTACGGCTTGAAAGCCCCTGCCACCGAAAAAGGTCCTGCCTACGATTCCTATGCAGGTCTTGATGTGAAAGATAAATGGGTTTTGATGTTCCAAGATATTCCTCAAGATGTCAGCGTCGAGGAAAGACTGCATTATTTGCAGTACGGTAAGATGGAATTTAAAGCCACTGTGGCCAAAAGCGAAGGTGCTAAAGGAATCCTAGTGGTATCAGGGCCACTGACTAAAATTACGGAAAGCTGGGGAAAACCAAAGCTTGAAGGAAGTCCATTAGAAGGTGGAATCGCAGCTTTAAAAATCAGCCGTGATTTTGCAAAAATTTTGTTTCAAAAAGCGGGGCAAAACCCTGAAACTCTACAGAAAAAATTAGATAAAAATGAAAAAGTAGAGGGCTTTTTAATCAAAGGCATTAAGATCCAAGCCCAAGTGGATTTAGTTCTCGACCGCGGAGTGGGCCGAAATGTGGTGGCCGTTCTTCCAGCCGTTAAAAATAAAAAATCAAAGTCTGCACTGCTAATAGGCGCTCACGGAGATCATTTAGGTCTGGGTGATCAGGGCTCATCACTCGCCAGTGGCTTAGAAAAAGGCATGATCCACTTTGGGGCTGATGATAACGCTTCAGGCGTATCAGCGGTTTTAGAAATGGCCCATTATTTTTCTGTTCCTAATAAAATGCCCCGTAAGCAGGATCTTTATTTTGCGATTTGGTCGGGTGAAGAGATGGGACTTTTGGGTTCCAAAGCTTGGATTCAGGATTGGAAAAAGAAAAACGGGGATTTGAATAAAACTTTTCAAGCCCAATTGAACTTAGACATGGTCGGGCGCTTGAAAGATAAGCTGATTGTTCAAGGTGTGGGTTCAAGCAAACTTTGGGCCCCCATATTAGAAGAGCTCACAATTAAAACAGGACTTTCCATTGTGGCTCAAGACGATCCCTATGTGCCCACAGATTCCATGGCTTTTTACATCGAAAAAATCCCAACACTTAACTTCTTTACCGGTGCTCATCAAGAGTATCACACGCCTCGGGATAAAAGTGAGCTGATCAATTACCCAGGACTAGTGAAGGTGACCGACTTTACAAAAACTTTGGTACAAGATTTAGCATGGACCACTCAAAGCTTAGGCTTTGTAGAGATCGCTCAAAGCCAAAGAAATGGCCAGTCTGCTAGCCGCAGTTTTAGAATCTTCTTAGGCACCATTCCTGATTACTCTCAGGAAGGTGTCAAAGGGGTCCGGATTTCTGGGGTATCAAAAGATTCACCGGCTGAAAAAAGTGGTCTTAAAAATCAAGATGTGATCGTAGAATTAGGCAGTCAGAAGATCGAGAACCTTTATGACTACACTTATGTTTTGCAAAGTTTAAAGCCTAATACCGAGATCAATATGAAGATTATGCGCTCTGGAAAATTAGAGGATCTTAAAATTGTCCCGGCGCTCAAAGAATAATTTAAATTTTATGGTAGGTGGCTAATGTCTTGTCGCCTGCCTTTTTGATTAACTTTTCTTTAACAGCCATTGCTAAATCGCGACTGGCAGTGGCCGTCGACATATCTGGAAAAAGGGACAAATATTGTTTTCTAGTGAATGTCTGGTCTTTGAAATGGTCCAGTGCGAACTGGATTCGTTCGGATGAATTTGGTTTTTTAAAAATTTGTTGGTTTTTAAAATTCTTTAAACTTTCCAAGATAATTTTCAATGAGAACTCAATAAATAAAGTGGAATCGCCTGCCTTATCTGATTTTTCAAGAACAGCGTAATATTCTTTTTGTTTTTTATGGATCAAACTTTCGGTCGAGATATATTCGAAGACAGGGGACTGTTTCATTAAAATCAGTTGCTGCCACAGTCTTCCCATCCGACCATTGCCGTCTTCAAAAGGATGAATGAATTCGAGCTCATAATGAAATACACAGGCCTTAATAATCCAAGGTGTCGATTTATCCTTTAAAAAAGCAAATAAGTTTTCCATAAGCCCAGAAACCTGTTTGGCAGGGGGGGCAACAAAACTGACTTTGGACCCTTTGAAAATACCCACCTGGCCTTTGCGGTACTGACCACTGACTTTGACTAGATCCTGCATTAAAAGTCGGTGAGCTTTTAGTAAATCTTTTTCAAGTAAAGGGTTAAATTCCTGAATCATTTCGTAAACGATGAGAGCATTTTTAACTTCTGTGATTTGTAGAAATGGTCCCAAAACTCGCTTATTTTCTAAAATTGCTGTGACCTGATCTTCAGATAAGGAATTGCCCTCAATAGCTAAACTATGATGGACCGTTTTAATTTTATTTTCTTTACGAAGCTTAACAGAAGGTTTTTTAACACTAAGGCTTTTTAACTCTCCTAGAAATTCATGAATCTGTGTTACCAGACCAAGAACTGTGCTGTTAATTTGAAAAGGGTGTTTATTCATAGATTTTGATAGTATCAAATGATACTATCAAAAAGCACTCAAAAAATCCTGGCTAAAGGGCAAATCCTGGACATTTTCCAGCCGCTGCTTTGGCTATTTCAGCTTTTGATTTGAGCTGAGGATCATCACCCACGTAATTAAAAAGCTGGCTGTTTTGAATGACGCAAGACTGCTGGCTTTGATTTTTCAAAGTGGAATTTCTTCTAGGATAAGCGCTGGGGGCATTTCCTAGAAAGAATCCTGCATCTAAAAAAGGCCATGTAGGATTCATGAACTCGACCCCACCTTGGTTTTTCGCATTCACTTCTTTTGCAACTTGAACTGTTGCTCCATCAATTTTTGTTATTTGTGCGGAATCTAAGGAAAAAGCCACGTTCAAATTTTGAAAGCCGCTGATAATAAGTTCCTGGCCTTCCACCTTCCAGCTGTACTGCTTAAAATTTTCAGCAAAGAAAAAAAACTCTCGGGCACCCGATGATCCAGGTCCTTCATCGGGTTTTAAAGAATTAAATATCAGCAGTAATCCGTCTGATGTAAAAAGATAGTCCCTGTAAATCAGTGTTTCAAAAGCATCTCGCGGATGAATACTGAGGTAACATTTTTTTCCATCTCCACTGAGTGACTGCTGAAGTTGAATATTGGAGTAACTTTCCAATTTTCGCGGACACTGAATGTTTGCAAAAGTGGTTGTTGAAAAACTTAAAAATAGGGTTGTTATTAAAATTTGTTTTTTCATTAATAAAGCGTACCGATAAAAGTTTGGAATCTGCAAGGATGAATCTGTACATTTCAAAAAGTTGTCGCTACACTAAAAAGAGTTTCCATGGAGGGAAACACCTCATGAACGTAGAATTCTATCAAAAGAAAATCAAAAAATATCAATTTTTAATGGCGTCTTTCCTAGTGGCGATCCCAGTGATCATCAACATAGCCAATCAAGCGGGTCTTGATACTTGGAAAACTTCTGTGGCTATTTTGTTTATTGCTGCCTGCATTTTGTTTTTTTACCAAACCATTCAAACCTGTAAAAAAGTGGTTGAAGAGGCTTGTTATCAATTGACCGTGGGCTCTAAGGTTTACAAAAGATATCACGCCAAGCGCCCAGCAGAGGTTTATTTTATCTTTCAAGAAGGCCACCGGTATTATTATTTAGAAAATATTAAAAACGGTGAGAAGCGCCTTGTTGCTAAGGACAAAATTCTACAGGATTACGATTTGTCGATGTCCGTGGAAGCGCAAGCTTAAAGCTAGTTTAAATCATCTGATAAGTAATATTATGTTACAAAGACTTAATTGAAAGTCCATTGTTTAAAGCCAAGCTTCAGGGCCTTATCTAAATCTTCTTGGTTGATCTCATAGATATTCGCATCACCCGTTGGTGATCCACACACTTGAATGCGCATCAGGCCGTCGTTTTGATTGTACTTATTAAAGACCTGAATGCCTTTTAATTCCTTTTGCATTTCATCTAAACTGATCTTCTTACCCATGCCGCATTGAAGGCTTCCATCGGCTTTAAACACTTTTATTTTCAAAGATTTAACTCCTGCTGTGGGAAGATTCTGAGCGGCACTGCTGGATCTGGTGGCTGAGTCCTGTTGTTGGGTTTTGATATTCCTACAAGGGGTGTTTTGGCAGCCAAGAACAAGCATTGAAAGTACTAAAAGCTTAAGCATTATTGTACCCATCCAAAACTTTCCTTCGATTTTTCATTCAAATAAAGACTGTAAAGATAAGCTTCGCCCGAGATAAAGTACACTTCGTTGGTTTTCAAATCCACCGTGGGCTTTGAGAAAACTCCTCGGCCAGGCTGAAAACTGAAATGAGTTTTACCCGTTTCTTTGGATATAAATTTAATTTCGCCTTGAGATTCACCAAACACAATGTACTTGCTAATGAGTGCTGACCCCGTCGCAAGACCTTTGAGATCACTGACTTTCCAAACAAGCTCTCCGGTTTCAGACTTTAATTTTAAAAGCTCAGAATTGGTCGTGGAAACATATAAAAAGTCCCCGTCCACGGTAACTCCTGAATAGGATCCTGAAGGGTAGCTCCAGATGATTTGTCCTTGATTGGCGCTAAGGGCATACACGCGGTCATCATAACCAGAGACCACAACGATGTTATTTTTAATCATCACCGCTTGGGCGTCGATATCACGAAACTTTTTATTGCGGTTCAGAGTTTGTTCCCAGGCCACTTGGCCTGTGGCCGCTTTTAAGGCCACAAAAGAGCCTTCGGAAAATCCGACAAACACCAAGCCATTGGCCACAGTGGGAGTACTGCTTCCACGAATGGTCATCAAAGTGGTATCAGGTTTTGAATAAACCCACACTTGCCGACCGGTATCAGCCTCTAAACAAAACACGAGATTTTGCGAATTTTGAAAATATAAAAGACCCGTTGAGGTATCCAGCACGGGGCTTGAAACATTTTCGCTGGAGCTTGAAAAACTCCAGAGTGTTTTGCCTGATTGAATATCCAGGGATGATACGGTTCCGTCGTTAGCGGCCACGAAAATTTGATTTTTAAATAGGCTGGCCCCCGCCTCGACTCCGCCTTTGAAATTCCTAGTCCAAATCAATTGCCCTGTGGATTTTTTAAAACTTGAAAACTCGCCTAAATTATTTCCTTGAAACACCTGATCTTCTTGAACAATGGGAGACATGCGGTTCATTTTTCGGTGCAACTGAAAATCACCCGCGACTGTGGGTTTGATCCAACGGGTTTCAAGTTTTGTTTGAGGTTTTACTCCACTTGGAGTTTCACTTAAAAAAACAAAACAACCCGTAAGTGGTAGGGTCAATCCAAGAGCAATTAATTTTGTGACCAAGATAGCGCTCTCTTGTATTTTTGAGCTTCTTTATAGGCCCAACGATCGGCCTTTAAATCCTTCATGTTAATTACAGAATCATAATGGGCCAAGGCCTTTTCTTTTTGTGCGAGCTTTTCTTCACAAAGACCACTTTTTAAGTGCACAAGATCTTTTAAGAACACATTCTTTTTAGATTTTAAGATTGTGGACCAAGTGGCTAATGCCTGATCGCATTGATTTTGATTGGCCTGAAGGTCGCCTTTTTTAATCATTGCAATGGATGATAACAAATCATCGGAAGTGCTTGCTTTCACAGAGGATAAAGTTTCTAAAACTTCTTTTTCTTTGCCTAAAGTGAAACCAAGGTCAGCTAACATCAAAGAGGCCAGTTGAGTGGCTTTCAAATCAGGCTTGGATTTTACTAGTTGAGTAAGATCGTTAAAAAGTTTTTCTTGATCCACAACCGGAGGCTTTTCGGTGGCTTCTGGATTGGGATTTTGTGCCACTTTCCAGTTGTTGTAATCACGCTCGAACGGAGAAAGAGCCGAGAATCCTGCTTTCTCTTTTGAATTTTTGCTAACATTCAGCCCGGTCCAAATGCCGCCTAAAACTAACAAGGCCACAAGAGCACCTAAAATAGCTTTTATGTTTTTTGAGGCCATTTCGACCACTTTTTCTAAACCCATATGCAAAGAATCAAAAATTTGAGTCATGATTTTTCCTAATCTCTGTTGAAAACTTCTTTTAATGTTCCAAAAGCGCGGTTGGATTTTCCAGGATGACGCTGTTTTAAATGTCCAATGGTTTTGATTCGCTGTTCAGCAAGTCTATCAGCAGCTAAATGAGTGCCGATGTTTTCTTTTTTCGCGATATCAAAAACTTTCAAACAATTGTCATAAACACGCTTGGTTTTATCAAAGGCGCGGTCATGGCTGTAGCCTTCAAGTTCCACAAACACATTCATCAGTCCACCGGCATTGACCACATAATCAGGTGCGTACAAAATGCCTTTTGATTTTAATTCATCACCGTGACGAGGTTCAAGCAGTTGGTTGTTCGCACCACCCGCGACCACTTTGCATTTGAGTTTATTAATGGTGTTATCGTTAATGACAGCACCCAAAGCGTTGGGAGATAAAATATCACAATCAGCAAATAAAATTTCATCGGGGTGAGTGGCTTTCACTTTGTATTGATCCACATGCATTTTCACACGCTGTTGATCAATGTCAGTGACCACAATGTCAGCGCCTTCTTGAGCTAAATATTTCACCAAGTGAGAGCCCACATTACCTAAGCCCTGAACGGCGACACGAATACCTTTTAGAGAATCAGTCTTTAATTGTTCAAAGGCTGCGGCTTTAATTCCCATCAAAACGCCGTGAGCGGTGTAAGGTGAGGGATCACCGGATCCACCAAAGTCTTTAGGAATGCCTGTGACCCACGGAGTTTCCATGTAGATATATTCCATATCTGTTTCACTGGTGCCCACGTCTTCAGCGGTGATGTATTTTCCGTTTAATGAGTTCACAAATTGACCAAAGGCCCTAAATAAACCTTCGGTCTTTTGGGTTTTAGAATCACCAATGATGACAGCTTTTCCGCCGCCCAAGTTCAAGCCTGCAGCTGCCGCTTTGTAAGTCATGCCTTTTGAAAGTCTGAGAACGTCAATTAAGGCTTCATCTTCGTTTTTGTAGTTCCACATGCGGGTTCCGCCGAGAGCGGGGCCTAAGGAAGTATTGTGGATCGCGATAATGGCTTTGAGGCCCACCGTTTTGTCGTGGCAGAAGATGACTTCTTCGTGGTCACCGTGTTTGGAAATCAGTTCGAAAGTTCCCAATGGAGATCTCCTATTCTTTAAAAAGATAGGCAGATCATGACGGGTTTTACTGTGGGATGTTAGAAGTTATGCGTAGCGAAAATAGGATTTTTACTCAACATCAGAGAATTCTTGAGAAATCCGGTCCATTTGCTTTTTTCGGTTGAAGCTTTGAGCCGACTTTTCCTTCTTGTAGCGTAACAGTTGGCTTGATGTTTTCGAATTGACCTGATCCTGAGACTCATCCACCCATACGCGGGCCTGTGCTGATCTGTCGCTGTTTTGACCTTCTTTGAAGGCTTGATCGGATTGTTTCATTTGCTTTTTAATTTCACCATGAAGTTCCTGTTGAGCTGAAATATTATCAGTGATCAAAGAGTGAAAATCAGAAACCTTGGCTGATGAAAAAGACGATAGACCCAAAGCCAAAGTGCAAAGACCTAAAGTTTTTAAAATCAACTGTTTCATATGTTCTTCTCCTCGTGCTATTGCCTATTATTAAAGCAAGTTAAGTGCCAGAGCTTTCCACTGTCAGCTCGAACAAGCCCCTGCCTGTTGTCGAGAGCTTAGACATATGACAATGTGAAATTAGCCATCTCATTTTGAGACACAACAAAGGATCCATTATGGTTAAAAATCTTTTTGCCTCACAGATTTATCAAGCGAAAATCATGAAATCAAAGACCGACCTCTTAGAACTATCCCGGGAGATTTATAAAATTCGAGACATTGATTTGGTGGGACAAAAATGGAGTAAGAAAAATTATGTTACAGGCTACACATCCTATGGGTCCATGGATCAACTGCAGCAATTTTCATCGAGCTTTTCTGATTTGAATCAAATGCTAAAGCCCCATTTAAAAACTTTTTTAAAATCGTTGGGGTTTAAAATTTCTGTGAATCAGCTGCAGCTTAATTCCATGTGGACAAATATTATGTCACAGGGATCACATCATAGTTTTCATATTCATCCGTTGTCCGTGATCAGTGGTACTTTTTATGTGCAGGTTCCTAAAGGTTCTGCAGCTATTCAATTTGAAGACCCCAGACATGGATTGATGATGGCCTCCCCGCCTCGTGATGGAGTTTTTCACTCGCTTGTGCCAACAGCAGGGGATGTGGTTTTATTTGAAAGTTGGATGCGCCACCAGGTACCAGCGCAAACAGTGAAACAGGACCGGATATCCGTGAGTTTTAATTATGATTGGCGCTAGTTAGTACGCGGTAAAGACATAAACCGCACCTGTTTGAGTGCTTGAGTTGTTAAACTGATCTCCGTTTATGGTCGTGGCATTAGAGGCTTCATTTCTGGCACCTACAGCTAAAGTATTGCCTGAAAGACTCATCGACATTCCAAAATTATCATTGCTGTCTGGGTTTGAGGCTTTAATAAATGCTATTTGATTCCAAATTCCACCCGATCGCTTGTAAACATAAGCAGCACCAGAAGTGGCCAGTGAATTATCAAAGCTTGCGGTCATGCCGTTTAAGACGCCTATTTGATTCGAATCTTCTTCATAGGCACCAACAGCAATGATGTCTCCACTGATGGCAAGGCTCCAGCCAAATAAATCCCCTGGCCCTGAGTTGGCTGCTTTGATGTAGGCCTCTTGAGCCCAACTGACGCCCGTTCTTTGATAAACATAAACCGCACCGGCATTGTTAGCTGAGTTATCTGCACTTGCAAAAAAGCCACTGGTAATGAAAGTCTGATTGGAATCTTCGTTGGGGGCTCCGACCACAACCGTATTTCCGCTAATACTTACTGAGTGACCAAAAGTATCACCTGAACTTAATACGGGAGGCTTTATATAAGCCTGCTGTACCCAAATAGTGCTTGTTCTGAAATAAACATAAACGGCACCAGTACTAAGTGCAGAGTTATCAAAACTAACAGCTGTTCCATTGGTGATTGTGGTTTGAGCAGAGCTTTCATTGGTAGAGCCGACAACAAGAGTATCACCTGATATTGCAATACTTTTTCCGAATTGATCAAAAGCTTCTGAGTTGGCCGCTTTGATGTAGGCCTCTTGATTCCAAATTCCACCGGACCTTTGGTAAACATAAACAGCACCTGCGCTGTTAGCTGAATTGTCTGCGCTTGCGGCAGTCCCGTTTGTTATATTTGTTTGGGCGGAGCTTTCGTTCGTTGAACTCACAACAATTGTTTCTCCGTCAATCACAACAGAGTTGCCAAAACTATCGTTGGCATCAGCGTTGGCCGCTTTGATGTAAGCTTGCTGAGCCCAAGTGATGCCTGTTCTTTGATAAACATAAACCGCACCAGAACTTGAAGCTGAGTTGTCACTACTTGCAGTGGTTCCGTTGGTGATCGTGGTTTGATTGGAGTCCTCAAAAGGAGCACCCACAACAAGCGTATCTCCAGAAATAGCTACACTTTGCCCAAAGGAATCTAAAGAGGCCGCGTTGGAAGCTTTTATATAAGCCTCTTGCACCCAAATGCTTCCGGATCTTCTATAAACATAAACAGCCCCGGAAGTAGCAGCTGAATTGTTTGCACTTGCAGTGGGACCATTCGTGATGGTGGTAAGGTTGGAGTCTTCGCTGGGAACACCGACAACTAAAGTGTCATGACTGATGGATACAGCCTGACCGAATAAATCCCCAGCACCAGAATTCACAGCTTTAACGTAAGCTTGCTGAGAAATAAATAAACTGAGTTTTTTCCAAAAACCAAAAGGAACAAATTGCGAATAAGAATTCACTGAGAACAAAATTAAAAATAGAATTAAAAGGGAACGGCTGTGGCCCAAAGATCGACTCCATCAAAAATAAAAGTGTACACAAGACCGCCAGCCGGTTGGTTGGGCATGTATCCCTGAGGATACCTAACTGTGAATCCTGGGTAAGAAATAGATCCACAGGTGGTCGTAGCGTTCGGCATAGTGATTGTGTAACTACCACCAGGAGTTAAATTGACTAAATTCAGAGCCCCACAAGCTCCACTTGAAGTGACACGAATAAAATTAGTACTACCGAAATCAAGAAATAAATTTGATAACGAACCACCACTGGCAGACACCCGAGAGGTTATTTTTCCATCAATCTCAATTCCTCTGAAAGTTGGACTCATGTTTCCAGTAATTAAGTTTCCGATGTTTAAATAATTATTTGTCCCAATTGCAGGTTTTGTGACAGAGCTGTCGGTTCCAATCAAAATATTATTATCACCACTGGACATGTTGGATCCACCCACTTCAAAACCAATCACCACGTTTGAATTACCAGTTGTAACATCATCACCAGCACCGTGCCCTAGAAAAGTATTGTTGGAACCCGTGGAGAGACTATTTCCAGCATCAGATCCCACAGCAGTATTATAGGCTCCGGTGTTTACAAACTGTAAAGCACTGGATCCAACAGCTGTGTTGTTAAAGGATTGAGCATTTTCTAAAGCCTGTTGACCGACGGTTGTATTAAACGCTCCCGTTAAGAATCGACCGGCTCGGTTTCCTATGGCTGTGTTATTATTTCCAGTGGTTAGGTCTGTCATGACCTCTGAACCGACAGCCGTATTTTCAAAGCCAGTGGTTAAATTTGTTAATGAGCTTTTCCCTACGGCCACATTGCCATCACCAGAAGTGACCGATCTTAAAGATCTGAATCCCACACCCACGTTGTTGATGGCAGTTACTCCCAGTGTTGTCGTCATGGATTCATAACCAATGGCCACATTGTTGTAAGCAGCTAGTGCAGGAACACTGTTTAAAGCGTTATTACCAATGGCAATGGAAGCTCCAGGTGTGAGATCATTGGCAGGGAATCTAACTTGAGAAACTCCGATTTCATCACTTCCGCAAGTTGCAAAACCCGATACGTTGAATTTTAAAACTTGGCCGTTTGTACAGTTCAATGAAACTAAGGCATTGCCCATGTTATTAACGAGCATGACACCTTGATTTCCCAGTGCAGAGCCAAGAGTTGGAATTTGCCCAGGACCAGATCCCGTGTTCACGTTAAGAATGGCAGAACCTGTGGTGGCACCACCAGTCAAACCTGTGCCCGCGAGTACTTCTGTGATGTCGCCAGCTCCAACGGCAGGAGCTGCCCAGGATAAAACACCCGCACCATCGGTCGTTAGTATTTCACCTGCTGCACCATCATTGGGGGGAAGAGTGAGAATATAGTTTGCTACAATATCCGTCGGCGTTCTAATCGTCGCCGTGTTAATGTCATTATCCGTTAAGACTAAATTTCTTCCTGAAAAGTTTGTCGCAGCGATGGAATTCACATTGGTGATGTTTTGATTACTCATGTTGATGGCGCCAGATATTGTTCCACCCACAAGTGGTAGTTTAGTAGCATCATTGACTGTGGTGTTCACAACACTCGTCACTCGACCTTTATTATCAGTCATTATCACTGGAATTTGTGTGGCGGATCCGTAAGTTCCCGGAGTTCCCACATCACCTAATGATAAAACTCCAGCTGTTAATCTTAAACCACTGGTCGCTTCATCCGTTAATCCTTGCACCACACCTTTAGCTGCATAACTTGCATCAGTGATCGCCCCACCCGTCTCATCAGGCGAAGGTGTCCAACTTCCCGCCACAAATTTTAAAACCTGTCCTGTTGTAGGAGCTGTTGCCACCACATTAGTGCCACGAATGCGAGAGACCACAGTCGCTGTTGAAGGCCCTGTAACATCTCCTAAAATAGCGTCTGAAGGTCGTAAATAGTTTGTGGCCGTTCCATTTACTAAACCTAGAAGTGTATCCACTTGCACGTTTGATAAAATGGCCTGCGACGGGTAGCTGGCAATTTTTAAAAATTCATGTTGATTTCGCTCATTGAGTAATCCGGCTATATTTGAAAATCCTGCTCGTGCCGATTCGTTGATGGCCACATCAAAAGTTTCTGCAAGCCAATTGATTCGCATCAATCGGTTGGCATTAATAGATGGACAGTTCACGTTGACGTAATTAGGATTCATGACTTGAGAAAACAAGGGCTCTGCAAAACTTGGGTTAATATTAAACTCACCATTGATAATATCAGTGACAACACCAACACTGGAAATCAACGGGATGGGACAGCCTTGTTTCATAATACTGACGGTGAAGGTTTGAGCAGGGCTATCGACAGCGACTCCTGAATTTTCAATGTAGCCTTCATAACGAAGAATGGATTGCGACCACGCAGGACTAGATAAAAAAATTAGAAAAAAAAGCAATGTGGTCTTTGACATGGACTAAGGACTTATCGGCCTAAGTGTTGGAATTCTTAATCAACTCGAATTTGTGTTTCAAAGTGAGACAGTTTTACTAAGGACTGAAAAGGACTGCGGCTGTTACTTCATCAAGGGCTGCAAAAACAGATTTTGTTCTTTCAGGGGTACCTATCGTTGTAAAAGCTCCGCCTGCATAAACCATCGAGCCTGAAACTGCGATTGCATTGACTGAATTGCTGGCACCAGGATTCCAGCCTGTGGCGGAACCCGTTGTCGCATCAAGGGCTGCGATTCGACTTCTTGATTGTCCACCGATGGTACCAAAAATACCACCGGCATAAACCGTCGAGCCTGAAACTGCGATTGCATTGACCTGACCAGTTGCATTGGGATTCCATGATGTAGCGGATCCCGTTGTCACATCAAGGGCAGCGATTCGGTTTCTGGATTGCCCACCTATCGCTGTAAAAGTCCCGCCCGCATAAATATTAGCCCCTGAAACCACAATAGCAAGAATAGAGTTATTTGAATCAGGGTTCCATGTGGTTGCCAATCCCGTGGTACCATCTAAAGCGGCCAGCCGATTTCTTAATTGCCCACCGATGGTGGTAAAAGTTCCGCCTGCATAAACCGTCGAGCCTGAAACAGCAATCGCAGAAACCTCTGCGCTGGCATTGGGATTCCAGGCCGTGGCTAAGCCTGTGGTCACATCAAGGGCTGCGATTCGGTTTCGGGATTGTCCGCCAATGGTGGCAAAAGTTCCACCGGCATAAACTGTTGAGCCTGAAATTTCCAAAGCCTTAACTTCATTATTTGAATTGGGGTTCCAAGTGGTTGCAAGTCCTGAGGTTGCAGAAAGGGCGGCGATTCGGTTTCTTGATTGTCCACCGATGGTGGTAAAAGTTCCACCCACATAAACAGTTGTGCCTGAAACTTTTATGACATTAACAAATCCATTTGCGGTGGGATTCCAGGAAGTGATGTTACCATTCGTATTATCTACGGCGGCAATTCCAATTCTGCTTTGACCACCGATGGAAGTAAGAAATCCTCCCACGTAAACATTGGATCCAGATACAGCAATCGCATTAAGTGCATTGTTCGCATCGGGGTTCCAGGCCGTTACTGTTCCTGTTGTTGTATCAATAGCAGCAGCTCTGCTTCTGGATTGCCCTCCGATGACGCTAAAAAGTCCAGCGGCATAAATTGTCGATCCAGATATTGCAAGTCCTCTGACTACACTGTTGGCACCTGGGTTCCAAGTTGTTGCACTTCCTGTGGTAATACTAAGAGCAGCAATACTACTTCTAGATTGCCCACCGATGGTACTAAATGCGCCACCAGCGTAAACAGTTGTGCCTGAAATGAGTAAAGCACTGATATAATTACTTGCATTAGGATTCCAGGTTGTTGCAGCTCCAGTCGTATTGTTTAAAGCTGCAATAAAATTTCTAGATTGCCCACCGATAGTCATAAAAATACCACCGGCATAAACCGTCGAGCCTGAAACAGCAATCGCATAAACCTCTGCACTGGCATTGGGATTCCACGATGTTGCAAGCCCTGTCGTGCTATTCAAGGCTGCAATTCGACTTCTGGTTTGCCCACCGATGATGCTAAAAAATCCACTGGCATAAACCGTCGAGCCTGAAACAGCAATCGCAGAAACCTCTGCACTGGCATTGGGATTCCACGATGATGCAAGCCCCGTTGTGCTATTCAAGGCTGCAATTCGACTTCTGGTTTGCCCACCGATGGATGTAAACTCTCCGCCTGCATAAAGACTGGTGCCAGAGATCACTAAGGCTCGAACGATTCCATTCGCGTGTGGAGTCCAGCTGGTTACATTTCCAGTCGAATTATCTAAAGCAGCAAGCCTTGTTCTTAACTGGCCACCAATATTAATAAAATCTCCACCGGCATAAACATTTGTACCCGAAACAGCAAGGGCTCTAACAACTCCATCAGCGTTCGGATTCCATGCGGTTGCATCTCCTGTTGAAATTTCCAAGGCAGCGATTCGGTTTCGGGATTGTCCACTAATTGTCGTAAAACTACCACCCACGTAAGCGTTGGATCCTGAAATAATAATGACGTTGACTAAACCATTAGGGTTGGGATTCCAGGTTGTGGCAGAACCTGTGGTGCTATCTAGAGCTGCAATTCGAAGCCGAGGCTGTCCACCGATGTTTGTAAAACTACCACCCACATAAACAGTTGTGCCTGAAGCAATAAGTGTACTTACAGAGCCACCTGTCGCATTCGGATTCCAAGCCGTTGCACTCCCTGTCGTGCTATTAAGTGCTGCAATATTATTTCTTGGTTGCCCACCGATGGTGGTGAAGTCTCCTCCGATGTAAACAATTGTGGATTCAACTAAAATAGTGCGAACGAAGCCACCAGCGATGGGATTCCATGCCGTGGCTAAACCTGTTGTTGTGTCAAGGGCTGCAACATTGACTCTTGCTTGGCCACCAATGCTAGAAAAAGTTCCACCGGCATAAACATTTGAACCCGATACTGCTATAAAATTAACTGAGTTGTTCGAATCAGGGTTCCATGTCGTTGCAAGACCTGTCGTGAGACTTATTTCTGCCAGTCGGTTTCTAGATTGCCCTCCGATGTTTGTGAAATTTCCACCCACATAAAGGTTAGATCCTGAAACAGCAAAAGAAAGCACAGAGCCACCTGTCGCATTCGGATTCCAAGTCGTCGCTAAGCCTGATGTTGTATCTAGGGCTGCTATATAACTTCTTGCTTGCCCACCAACAGTCGTAAAATTTCCACCCACATATAGGTTGGATCCAGAAATAAACATGGCATTGATAGCACCATTGGCATTGGGATTCCAAGTGGTCGCATTTCCTGTTGTGGCGTCTAGGGCTGCAATATTACTTCTTACTTGTCCGCCTATTAAAAAATAGGATCCACCAGCAAAAACAGTCGAGCCAGAAACTGCGATTGCATTAATTGATCCAATGACCCCTCCGCTAAAAGATGTGGGAACACCTGTAGTTGCATTTACGGCTGCAAGACTATTTCTTACTTGTCCCCCGATGGCACTAAAGCTTCCACCCACATAAACTAAGGATCCCGATATAGTAAGAGCATTCACAACACCATCAGTGCCAGGGTTCCAAACAGCATCCACCGACTTGTCTGATAAAATTCGTGCTAAATTATTACGTGGCACTCCTCCAACACTGGTAAAACTTCCTCCAATGTACCAGCCACTGGCTCCATCAGAAATAATCACATTAACGGTTCCGTTCACTTTAGGAAAACTTACATCCGGAAGACCTGAAGTATTGTCTAAGGCCGCCATCCGTGAACCCCAATAAATGGGATTTGTGGCAGTAAAACTTCCACCAATAAGAATATCACCCGTACTATTTTCATCGATGGCATTAATGGTTCCACTAGGATTTACAACCCAAGAAGTGACACTGCTTGTGGCAGTATCAATAGCTGCTAAATTAAATCGATCAAGTCCATTTGCTGTAGTAAAAGTTCCACCTACATATAGAATACCTGATGCAAGCTTAAGTGAGCTAACAGCTGCATCCATAGGAATATCAAAAGTGAGATCCAAAGTTCCATCAGCATTCAAATGCGCAAGTCTTTGTCTTGCAAATCCTTGCACAGTCGTAAAATTTCCTCCGACGTACCAACCACCCGAGCCGTCTGAAATAGCTGCGTTAATTATCCCATTAAAAGGAGAGTTCCCACCCTCCTGAAGTTGTGCAATTGGAAAGTTTGAGTTGGCTGTTGTTGTATCAAGAGGGGCACCGTAGGCATTGGCGTTAGTCAAAAAACTTCCACCGATGTAAAGCGTTCCTGAGTCCAAAGCTAAAGCACTTACGGAACCACTCGTGATCTTTCCATATTCTGGATCAAAGGCCATGTCTAAAGTGCCATCACTTAAAATTCTTGCGACTCTTTTTCTGACCACTGAACCGATAGTATTAAACTCTCCGCCAACATACCAACCTCCAGAGCCGTCTGAAATAACTGCATTCACAGTGCCTTTGATGTCTGCTGTGATGGGATCAAAAGTAGAAAGAACTTGACCATTAGCTGCTACAGGAACTCCAGACCCGGTACAAATTCCGACTTGGCTAAAAGCACCACCCAAAACAACTCGGTTAACTGCAGGCACTGGTTCAATCGCACTGATGTAACTATTAAAACAAAGATTTCCAAAGCGGTTGATGGAATTTCCAAACATTGAGCTGGATCCCCTATTGAAAGGTCCAGCACCCGGCATTTGTGCATGCAGTAAACAAACAGCAAAAAAAAGAAAAGAAATAAGGAAGTTACGCAAGACTGACATCAATCATTTATCGGCTAAAATATCAGTTTTCTAAACTTTTAATCTCAATATGAGTCAGGATAAAATTGACCCCACACCAACATATTGCAAGAATTAACTCAGAGGTTCTATATGCTAGAGAAAAAAAGTTTTGCAGCAGGTTTACTACTAGGCGCTTTCCTCATCTGGGCTCTCTTTGTCAGAGAACCTTTTTTAACTTCTTTGGAGGATAAAGGAAGTTATGCCTACGGCCAACAGCTCGGTAAAAATTTAAAAAAAGGGTTTGTCGAGTATAATTCCAGAATCGTAAGAATGGGAATGGATCATGCCGCTCGTGATCATTCAAAATTAGATGAAAAAGAAAAACGTGAAGGCATCCAGCACTTGCAAGAAAAGTCCATGCCCAAACGAAAGGAAATGCTGGCTCTGCAGCCTCCTTCGGCACCTGATGCAAGTCTTGATAATGATGGATTTCAAAACACGCCTTTTCAATTTTCATTTATCAAATCAAGTTGGGCTGACTATGAAAAAAACCGTGGGCAAAGATTGCCGCCTGAACCCCTACCTGATTTTAATTTACAAAGTTCTAATCCCAAACAGGTTTTTAAATTTGCATTAGTGGTTTTTGATTCTAGCGGAGCTATTTTGGGTGAAAAAAATTACAACTTAAAATCAGCTGATTTGCCCGAAGCTTTAAAAATTGTTTTGAAAAATTTAAAAGCTAAAGAAACGTGGCTTTTGAAAATGAAGCCGCCTTTTAATGATAGCAGTCGATTTGATTGGCCTGTTAGAATGGAAGAAAATAAGATTATTCAGATCACTCTTCGTTAATTAAACCCCGTGCTCCAATTGATGTAGCACTCGATACTACCACCATCATCGATTACAGAAATCGTGTAAGTGGACCTAAATGTGGTGGGACCGTTAGCAGGATTAAAATAGCGATTCGTGCAACCAGTGAAATCATAGGTTCTTGAGGTCAAATCAGAAATGTACAAAGTATAAGTTCCGCCGCTTGCTAAATTCGTCAGTGCAATGGTGGGGCTTCCCGGAGCTTTGAGTAATTGCATATTACCTAAAGATAAATCCACTGTGGCACCGGTGGGGATAATATTTGTTGAGGCGACCACTGCACCTTGCACCGCTAACCTTGTGTTAGAAGCAGGAGCCCGGCCCACTCCCACGCGGCCTGTTGAATCAATTTGCATTCTCTCAGTGCCTGCCGTTGAGAGACCTAAAGTACCAACTCCACTACTAAACAATCCTGTGTTTGTATCACCACTAAATGCATAACCTGGGGCACCAGCCGATCCACCAGCTGCAGGAAGTTCAGTCGCTCCACCACCACCAACAAGATCCACAAAAGCTCCACCGTTTTGTGAGACTTTAAATTTACCTTCAGCAGTACTAAAATAAATTCTTCCTTGCCCTGCAGGAGATACTGTGGGAGCCGCCATTCCCCGTTGAGTGATCGCACCGTTAATATCTAGAATAGTGTTGGGGCTTGTCGTTCCGATACCGACTCTGCCTGTGGAAAAATCACCATAAATAAGGGGAGTTCCCGAACCATTATTAATCCATAAAGAATTGTTTAATGTAGTACCTGCAGCAGGGCCTGATTCATAACCGATAAACACATTTCCATAACTTCCCGCTGTTGCATTTCGACCTGCACCATGCCCAAGAGCCGCGTTGTTGTTACCTGTTGTTATATTAGAGAGTGCACCTCGGCCGATGGCCGTATTTTCAGAACCAGAAATTGAAGAGGACATAGCGGCATCTCCAATTGCTGTATTATCATTACCGTCTACATTCTGAGCCATTACATACATTCCCATAGCCGTATTTGTAGAACCGGTCGTTGTTTGATTAAGCGACTCATGTCCAATGGCCACGTTTCTGATTCCTGTGGTTAAATTTTGCATTGAAAGAAATCCAATGGCTGTATTTTCTACGCCTGTGGCTAATGCACCCACATTTGGTCCTAAAAATATATTGGATGAAGACGCAACCGCATCAGTTAAATCATCAAGCGAAGTCGCTCCACCACCGACAAGATCCGTGTAAGCTCCACCGTTTTGGGAAACTTTAAATTTACCTTCAGCAGTACTAAAATAAATTCTTCCTTGGCCTGCAGGAGAAACGGCAGGAGCTGCGATACCTCGGTAAGTGGAGGATCCGTTCAAGTCTAAAGCTGACGAAGGTGCTGTCACACCGGCCCCAATACCGATGTTACCTGCAAAAAAGTTACTATCAGATGCGCCGTTTTGGTAAATACCCCAACGATTGGTTCCTTGCAGGTCATCAATATAAAGACCTCTGGCATCAGTCAACGTACCACCTGTTACAACAACATCAGCGTGATAAGCGTTTGCTGTTGTCGTGGCTCCTGCAGCATTTGTAACTCGACTTCTAGTACCAGATAAAAGAGTTGCAGAAGTCGCTGAAAAATCAGAGACCACTTCATTTAAGGATCCTACTCCGTTCGCTACACTGCCAGCGTACAAACCCACACGATTTTCTGAAGCATAAACATTGTTCCAAGTGGAGTTATTGTTTAAAAAAGCTTCATTCAAGATAATGGATAAGGTTCCGGTATTGCTGACTCCGTTAAATAAAGCAGAATTTCGAATATTAGCATATTGACCAGTCGATACATCGAAGGGATTTCTATCAACCACAAAGCTTGATAACAATCTGTTAGGAGGAGTGACGCTATTTCCGAATGCCACTTGCCCATCGGTTCCAATGGCAATTTTCGTATCACCATTAACTTCCAAATTAAGTCCAAAATTACTATTTGTACCAATAGTCATCGCAGCAGCTGTGGTGTTACCACCCAATAAAACATCTCCGCTGCCACCGCCGGCACCTACAAGATCCACGTAAGCTCCGCCATTTTGTGAAACTTTAAATTTATTCTCTGCAGTGCTAAAATAAATTCTTCCTTGGCCTGCAGGAGACACTGAGGGAGCTGCCATTCCACGCATCGTTGCAGCACCACTTAAATCAAGTTTAGAAGAGGGGTTCACATTTCCGATTCCAAGATTACTCGAGTAAATAATAAAGGCGTCGGCCTGTGTGATAGCAACAGGAGCCGCAGAGTATCCCCACGCAAAGGATCGATCAGCTGTAGCTGATAATTGCATGTTAGCTCCACCCGCCAAAGAATGGTCACCAGCTGCAGTATTGGAAGCTCCACCAACTACCGTGGACTCGAGGCCACTTGCAATATTATCAATTCCACCAATAACCGAAGCCCTGTTACCACTAGCTGAATTGCCAAGACCACCTGAAACCACAGCGCTATAATTAATTGCACTATTGCCTGAACCACCACCAACAGTCGCATATTCAAAATTTGCTATATTATAAATTCCACCACCGATGGTGCTATACGTTGCTGATGCTTCATTGGCAGCACCACCTGAGATGGTCGAGGCAAAGCCATTTGCCAAAACATCATTTCCAAAGGCAACTGATCTTTCCCCAATATTTATATCATCCCATTCAGTGCCTGAAACTATACCAGCACGAATTGCACTTTTTTCTGGAATCCACATCAAGCGTGTTCCAGCACCAGAAGCAGGGGTTACACCCGTATCACCATTAATAAGCAAAGAGCCATCATTCGTGATCGTCATTCGTGTAGTGCTGTTAGTTTCGAAATTAAGTCCAAAATTATCATTTGTTCCAATTGTCATTCCACCGGCACCAAAGGAATTTCCACCTTGTAGAATATCTCCACTACTTCCGCCCGCTCCCACAAGATCAACGTAAGCTCCGCCGTTTTCAGAAATTTTAAATTTATTTTCTGCGGTGCTAAAATAAATTCTTCCTTGGCCTGCAGGAGAAACAGCAGGGGCTGCTCGACCACGAAGATTAAAAGCTCCGTCAATATCAAGAGCTTTTGTTAAGCCTGTGGTCATATCGCCATAAATCAGATTACCAATATTTAATTGAGAATTGCCTGTCGCTGTTGGTGCATCCACATTGTATCCGATAATAATATTCTCACTACCGGATGTAAGATTCGTCGCCGCATCTCGACCAATAACTGTATTGTTATTACCGGTGTGACCACCAACCACTCGAAGTGCGCGAGAACCGATGGCTGTGTTACCTCCACCGCCCCCACTTCCAAATTCTAATGCAAGAGTTCCGATGGCTGTGTTCACGTTACTTGTTAAAGAAAAACCGGCATTGACTCCGACCGCGACATTCTCCCATTGAGAGTTCACACCTTGTAAAGCGTTGGCACCAATTGCTGTATTGGCATAACCAGTTGTTACATTAAATAGTGCGCCTTCTCCAACAACTGTAGTTGTTCCATCACCATTAGGACCATGACCCACTCTCATCCCATCAATTAAAATGTCTGTGCCATCTTCTTCAAGAATAGAATTCGCCAGTCCTGTGGCTGAAGACCACTTAGGAATAGAATTAGTAGTACCAGTGCCTGATACTCCACCGCTACCCACAAGGTCCACGTAAGCTCCACCGTTTTCAGAAACTCTGAATTTGTTGGATGTGGAGTCAAAATAAATTCTTCCTTGATCAACAGGAGCATCAGCGGGTGCAGAAGCTAAACCTCTGATTGTTGTAGCTCCTAAAACATCAAGCGCTGTGTTCGGATCTATGACTCCAATACCTACACCACTTGACATGATTCGCATTCTTTCTTGCGATTGACCATTGCCATTTCCACCAGAAGATAAAAGTAAGGGACCATTGCGGGCTCCAATATTCAATCCCAATGTGGAATTGGTATTAACAACTTCTGCGGGTCTAAAATCTAAAGGCATTTCATCTCTGATTTCGACTCTTTCGCCAGCTGAGGTTCCAAAACTTGCGATGACATCGCCGTTACCAAGATTACTTGTTAATTGAACATCTAATTTTGCATTGGGAGCTGTCGTCCCGATACCCACATTTCCAGTGGCACCGATTCTCATGCTCTCGCTTCCGTTATTAGAAAAGCCAATCACGTTGATTGCAGGTGAGAAAAGACCAGTGCTGCTACTAGAATTTGCAGACAATTCGTAAGCAGGTGAAGCGGCTGATCCCGCAAAAACTCGTTGTGGTCGGTAGTAATCAAAAGTTCCGTTTGTGAATTGAGCCGCATCGGATCCGCCTAAAGAAATTAAAAATCCATCGGGATCAATACGGTAAAATCCTGTATCGGGATCATTAGTAAAGGAAATCGAAGGTGATGAAGCTGAACCATCGTCAGCTAAAAATGTACCACTACTGCCACCCGCACCCACAAGATCAACAAAGGCTCCGCCATTTTCGGAAACTCTAAATTTATTAGACGTAGAATCAAAATAAATTTTACCTGAATCCACAGCTGACAAAGATGGAGCAGCCGCAATTCCACGAATGTTCACATCTCCGTTGACATCAAAAGTTGAGAGAGCCGTAGCATCAGGGGAATTAATAGAAACTCGGTCAGCTGCAAAATTACCGTAAATCAATGGAGAGCCTGGTCCATTATTAATCCATAAAGTATTACTTAAAACAGTGTTAGAAGAAGGACCTGATTGTACGCCAAGAAAAATATTACTTGAGCTAGCACCTGTGGCAGTGGCTCCTGCATTCATACCAATCGCAGTGTTGCTAGAGCCAGTTGTTGTAAGAACCAAAGCTGAACGCCCCACAGCTGTGTTCTGACTTGTGCTTGTAGCTGAAAGCAGAGCCCCATCACCCAAAGCCGTGTTGAAGCTTCCTGTGGTAAGAGAAGCTGTCGAGTAGGCACCAATTGATGTATTATAGTCGCCAACACTCAGGTTTTGTAAAGACACTCGACCAAAAGCTGTGTTGCCAGTGCCGTTTGTTAAGTCTAGTAGGGACTGAATTCCCACACCTGTATTATTTCCATTAGTCGCCAGAGCACCAGTTCCAGCACCCAAGAAAAAATTATTTAATACCGTATCCACTTCTGCATCACTGAGTCCATCTATGTTAGTGGCTCCACTACCGCCACCTACAAGATCCACATAGGCTCCGCCGTTTTCGGAAATTTTAAATTTTCCATCTGCGGTACTAAAATAAATTCGACCTTGGCCTGCAGGAGATACTGCTTGCACGCCCAAGCCTCGCTGAGTAATGACACCATTAATATCGAGTGCCGTATTGGGATTCATGACACCGATTCCAACATTGCCTGCAAAGTAGTTTCTATCCGAGGCACCCACTTGATAAACACCCCAAGAATTCGTTCCTGCAAGATCCTCAATAAAAAGACCATAGGCATTAGTAATTGAGCCCGTAGACGTATTAACAACATTTGTATAGGTTCCGATCGCAGTATCGATGGTAGAAGCCGTATTCATATTGCTGATCACATTTCGAGTACCGATTGCATTTGTGATAGCTCCGTTACCATTTATACCTCTGACGTAGTTGTCAGTGCCAACAGCTTCAGCGAGGTTTCCAGTTGAACCGTGAGATATTTGATTATAAACACCAATAATATTATTCTTGTTGCCACTTCCATCAGTTGCAATATCATTAAATATGTTTGTGAGAGTACCTGTATTGTTAGTTCCAGCGTTGTAGAATGCATCATTTCTAAAGTTAGTGAAATCGCCGGTCTCTGAGAATGGATTTGTTGACAGTTGGAGTTTTGCATTAGGCGAAGTCGTCCCAATACCCACATTTCCAGTATTATCAATTGTCATTCTAGGTTGATTATCGGTCTCAAATGTTAATGAAAAATTATCATTCGTTCCCAAAGTTGCAGCACCTGGAAAAGTATTTCCGTTATTCACAAAACCTGAGCCAGCGCCAGTTTCATCGGTCCCGCAACCGGCAATGCCCGCTCCATCAAATTTAATAACCTGATTCAGTCCGCAGTTCAGTGATGTCAGTGCAGTGCCTGTGGCATCAGCCACGATCACATCGCCTGCACCTAAGGCAGCTCCACCCACTTGCGGAATTCTTCCAATCCCTAATCCCACATCCACAGCTAAAGTCGCCACTCCTGTGGTGGCACCGCCCGTGAGTCCTGTCCCTGCTGCAACTTCAGTGATGTCACCTGCACCACCACCAGCGGACCAAGATAATACTCCAGCGCCATCAGTTGTTAGCACTTCACCAGGGGCTCCGTCATTAACAGGTAAAGTTAAAGCGTAATTGGCAATAATATCAGTTGGAGTTCTGATGGTAATCGTGTTCGTGTCGTTATCATTTAAAACTAAATTTCTTCCAGAAAAATTAGTCGCAGCCACCGAATTAATATTTGTTATATTTTGATTTCCCATGTTGATAGCACCTGTCATGGTGCCGCCAGCCAATGGAAGTTTTGATGAATCATTGACCGCCGTGTTCACAACACCAGTCACACGACCTTTAGTATCAGTTGTGATCACAGGAATTTGCGTAGCTGACCCGTAAGTTCCCGCAGTTCCCACATCACCTAATGAAATCACACCGGCTGCTAATCTTAAACCGCTGGTCGCTTCATCCGTTAATCCTTGCACCACACCTTTTGCTGCATAGCTTGCATCACCAACAGCAGAACCTGTGGCATCAGTTGATGGAACCCAGTTCGAGCCATCATACTTTAAGACTTGGTTAACTGTAGGAGCTGTTGCCACCACATTAACGCCTCTGATTCGTGAAACCACAGTCGCTGTTGATGGTCCTGTTACATCGCCCAAGAAATTATCTGAAGGTCGTAAGTAAGTTGTGGCCGTGCCGTTTACTAAACCAAGCAGAGTATCCACTTGCACGTTTGATAAAATAGTTTGTGATGGGTAGCTGGCTATTTTTAAAAACTCATTCGCTGATCTTGAACCAAGTGTTTCCGAATCCACCGATTTGTAAGCCAGTGGCACATAGTTAATGGGCGTAGACGGAATCTCTTCCCATGATCCACCACCAGCTGTGGGACGAAATGCCATCTCCATTAACCGGCCGTGAAGACTGACTGAATTATAAGTTCCGCAATCAAGGCCTGTGTAAGAAGGGCCATTGGCAAAAACCTCTGGCAACTGAAAAGGAGCAGAGGTGACTGAATTGGGAACTGAAGTTTGAATTCTTGCTGGTGGTACAAGTGATGAATCACCTACTGTGATCGTAAACACACCGTTAGATGCACTCATGTCTTTAATTTGAGTTTCTTCCCAAAGTAAACAATTTCCTGTTGGTGATTTAATACGGATACGAAACTCGGCTGCGGCTGAAACAAGAGGATTGTTTGAAGAATCAACGATTTTTCCGTGCACAGTGATGCCTGAGCTCGCTTGAGCTTGTATAGCAAAAGACAATATTAAAAATAGAAGAGTGATTTTCACTAGATAACTTATCGGTTGGTCTTCATTTTCTCTAAAATGTCTAAACACTTGATTGTTGGTCTGGTTGTTTTGTTTTGAGTCGTGGTTTGTAAACAAAATTAACAAAAAAATGAAATATTATGTTTCACTACGGATAGCCTTTGACCGTGCTTCGAATATGGCGTACAATTTCGAGGTATGGTTAACCGATTCCAAAAACTTAGCAATTCTGATGACTTATTTCTATTTGGTGCCCGTGGGACTGGTAAAAGTACTCTGATTCGGACTCTATTTTCTAACTCGAAAGTCCTGTGGATTGATCTACTCAGCGAGGAAGATGAGGAACGATTTGGTCGGCACCCTGATGAGCTCTCAAAGCACCTTCGTAGTTCACAATATCAATATGTTGTCATAGACGAGATTCAAAAATTCCCAAAACTTTTGGATATTGTCCATTCAGAAATTGAACGCAAATCCACTGACCGTCCTTTTTTTATTTTGACTGGATCGAGCGCTAGAAAACTTAAAAAAAGTGGTGCCAATCTTTTAGGTGGAAGAGCCTTTACCTATTTTTTATTTCCATTTACTCATTTCGAGTTAGGTTCGCTTTTTCATCTTCAATCAGCATTGGAGTACGGTACGTTACCATTGGTTTGGGCACGGCCTGAAAACGAAAAAAAAGAAGAGTTTCTTCGCGGATATGTTAGAAATTATCTTAAAGAAGAGATTTTGGCCGAGCAGATTCTGCGACAAATAGAGCCCTTTAAAGATTTTTTAGAAGTTGCGGCTCAAATGAATGCTGAAATTATTAATTACTCAAAAATGGCCCGTGATGTAGGAGTTTCTGATCAAACAATTAAAAGTTTTTTTTCTATACTAGAGGATACTTTGATTGGCTATTCGCTACCTTCTTTTCATCGATCCGTACGCAAACGCCAGCGCGAAGCTCCAAAGTTTTATTTTTTTGATACGGGTGTACGAAGAGCATTAGCAAGAAATCTTAAAGTTCCTCTTAGCCCCAAAACAAGTGAGTACGGTAAAGCCTTTGAGCATTTTATTATTTTGGAAATTTTCAGAGCCTGCGAATATGCAAAAAATGATTTCAAACTGAGTTACCTAAGAACTAAAGATGATGCTGAAATTGATCTCATTATTGAAAGGCCTGGGCGACCCGATCTTCTACTAGAGATTAAGTCCGCCAATTATATAAGTGAAGATGAGACACGGATATTAAATAAGTTTTTTTTGGATTGGGGATTACCTTGTGAAGCTCAAGTTTGGTCGCTTGATCCACTGTCAAAAAAAATACAAAATGTTGACTGTTTACATTGGCAAGAGGGCATCCGCCGAATTTTTAAGCCATGAAAATGACTAAAAATCGGAGGCCTGAAGCCGGTCCCTTCCCCATTGCTCAGAACTTGGAGATGCCAGTTGTGAAGACAGGGACTGGTAAGCTTTGGTTAAGCACGTTTGATCCAAAATCACCCCTAGTGGCTGCGGATCCATTTGAAAATTGTAAAGTGCACCTGCTTGATCCACTGAAAAAATAAGAAAAGTATCACCGATGATGGCTTCAGAATTTAAAGCTATACATTTAACAGCTTCCAAATGAATGCTTTTTAAAAGGGAATTATCTATTTTCAAAGTCCAAAGATCAATTCGGCGGCTGTCACCCCGTTCAATTTTTTCTTGTAGAGTTTGTACCGATAAGGGCCTTACCGATTTTTGGGTATTTTTAAAAATGAAAAATAAAACAATACTTAATACCGTTATTGAAATAAAAATCCATTTTTTCATAATTCTATCTAGCCAATCCAGTCACTAAATCAACTTCTGTTATTCCTGAGCGAATTTTATCATTCACCCTAGAAAAACCCCCACCGTAAAGCCAAAATCGATTACCAATTTGCAAGGCTCCGTAAGCGGTAATATCCAAAGCCGGATCCCACGCCGTTAAGACTCCTGTACTATCAGTTCTGGCAACGGCTCTGGGAACAGAATTAACTGTGGAATAACTTCCTGTGAAAATAACGTCACCGTTGGTTTGCTTCAAAAATCTGTACGTACTTCCGTTCGCACTTGGATTCCAAGTTGATACGGTAGCTGAGGGTATATCAAGACTAGCCACATTCACACGTGTGGCACCACCCACCAAGTTAAAGGCCCCACCGATAAATAGCTCGTCGTTACTAAGTCCAAAGCCTACAATGTAGTTATTCACACTAACGGCCCAACTGGATAAAGCTCCTGTGGAATCGACCCGAGCCAGCTTGGGTCTTGAGACTCCACCCACATTATTAAATGTGCCACCCAAGAAAAAATCATTTCCGTAACGAATGATGGTATAAATCAGGGCATCTGCATTAGGATTCCAACTTTGCAAAGTTCCATCGGCAGAAAACGCGGCCGCACGATTTCTTACAGTTCCACCGGTACTTGTTGTAAACGCACCCACCGCATAAACAATTCCTGATGGATCAATTTCAATAAAGCTGACATAACTGTTCACAAGAGGACGCCAAGAGGTTGCACCGGATTTTGTGAATGCCGCCAAATGCGTGGCCGCCACTCCACCACTTGAGGTGAAAGCTCCACCCGCATAAACTGTATCAGTTGCTGGATTGTAGGCCAGACTCCAAACTAAACTGTTCCCGGGACCATCCATATTGCCATCGAAACTCATCAGATTTCCATTGAAGTCCATGGCAGCGATGTACTTTCGCTTCACACCTTTAAAAAAAGTCATGTAGCCACCTAAAAAAATATTTCCTAATGAATTTTGAGCATAGGCACGAACAGTGGAACCAGGTTCCGGCGCCCAAGCCAGCGGAGTATTAGAGGCTGGATCCAGTTTGGCCGCTGAAACTCGGGCAACTCCTGAAGTGGTGAAATTATCAAAATCACCGCCTACAAAAAGATTGGCTCCATCAAAGTGAACTGCGAAAACTGTACCATTAGGTTGAGGGCTCCAGCTATTCAGTGCACCAGTGGTCATATTCACAGAAGCTAAATTCGTGCGACTTGTTCCACCGACCAATTGAAAGTATCCGCCCATCCAAATTTGCGTGCCATCAGTTGCCATTCCACGCACCCAATCACTGGGATTCGGATTCCATGCTGTGGCTGTCGCCGGTGAAGACAGCGTGATGGCGGCTGCATAATTTCTAGCAGTGGGGCCTACGACAGAGGTGAATTGTCCACCCACATAAATATCCGTTGCAGAAAAAACAAAGGTACGAACGCTGCTGTTAACACTGGGAATCCAAGTCGCATCTAAAACTCCAGAGGTATTGACCCTAGCTAATCTTCCTGTAGTGGTTCCAGAGATCATCGTAAAACCTCCACCTAAGTAAATGGAGGATCCGTTGTAATCGATATAATTAACAATATTATTAGGATTTGGATTAAACGCTTGAAGCACACCTGCTGTATCAACGGCTGCCATAAAGTTACGACCCGATCCACCCATGCTTGTGAACCAGCCTCCGATATAAATCACACTTCCCACTTTAACCATAGACATCACGGTGTCATTGGCATCAGGATTCCAAGACGTTAAATTTCCACTGCTATCAATATGAGCTAAACGATTTCGAGGTGTACCACCCACAAGTGTAAAGTCTCCGCCGATGTACCATCCATCACTACCATCAGGGATCGCAGTAAAAACAGTACCACTGATAGCTGGAAAATTAGAAAATGTATCAACAGCCGTTGTGGCATTCACAACTTTCCCGTTACCAAAACATTGCCCTGCACGGTTAAAATTTCCTCCAACAAACATAGTATTTGAAGAAGTGACGGCATGAAGAACTTGATAGTCAAAACAAACGGGGGCCGGTACCAAGACTGAACCCCAGTTAGAACTGGAGGTTCTTGCATTGGCGAATTGAAGATTAGAAATTAACAGGCCTATCAGCAGTAAGAATTTACTGAAAACCGGCAACCCACGTGACATAAATTTTGCTTCCCATTTTTGTAAAGTGATAAACGGTTTCAGTGCCGCTGACAGTTAAACCATTGGCTGGACTAAACAAAAAAGTGTCTGAACTGTGGGTAAAAGTACAAGTTCCTTGCGTCGTACCTTGTACTGCTAAAGTGTAACTTCCACCATCACGCATATTTTGTAAAGTCATGGCTCCGCAACTTGCAGACGTGTATTGCATATTTCCATTGTCAAAATTAAATGTGGTTGATGCTGCATTATCAACTACAGGGGAAACAATTTGTCCACCCACCTCAAGATTATTTGTCATCGACACTTGTCCAGCGGCATCGATCGTCATTCTTGGCGTGTTAGAAGTTTCAAAATTAAATGCAAAAGCATCATTAGTTCCGATGGTGACAGCACTACCCGTAGCGTTTCCGTTATTTAAAATATCACCTGAACCGCCACCACCACCAACAAGATCAACATAAGCTGCACCATTTTCAGAGATACGGAATTTATTCGATGTAGAATCAAAATAAATTCTTCCTTGGCCTGCTGGTGAGACGCCAGGTGATGCAATTCCACGTTGCGAGAATGCACCGTTCACGTCCAGAACAGTATTTGGATTAGTTATTCCAATACCGACATTACCAATCGAGTCAACTCTCATTCGCTCTATTGCATCTGTTGCGAAAAGAATAGGATCCGCACCGTGATTGACGATGACCATTCCGTCTGAAGCAGGAGCCGTGTAAATGAAACCACGATTTTGATAGATTCCCGAAAGTCCTGTAGCGCCGGCTCCTCCATGTCCGTAAGCCGCAATTCTATCCCCACCGATGTCAGCTACAAATAGCGATTCTGCTGCAGTGCCAGGATTAGTGTTTAAAACTCTCATTATAACATCGTCATCTTTTGCATGACTCATAACAAACTCATCGCCTGGATTTGTCGTCCCGATACCGACATTGCCATTAGGTAAAATTGTCATTCTAGGTGTATTATTTGTTTCAAAATTCAGTGCAAAATTATCATTCGTTCCCAAAGTCGCAGCACCAGCAAAAGAATTTCCGTTATTTAAAATATCACCTGAACCACCCGCGCCTACAAGATCAACGTAAGCTCCGCCATTTTCGGAAACTCTGAATTTGTTGGATGTGGAATCAAAATAAATTCTTCCTTGATCAGCCGGTGACACAGCAGGAGCTGCCATTTCACGCTGGGTGAAAGCTCCGTTTAAATCAAAAGCTGTTGATGGCGATGTTGTACCGATACCAATATTTCCATTTGATAAATTTCCGTAAATTGCATTTCCAATATTGAGTTGATTAGAACCTGTAGCCGCGACGACATCAATGTCATAACCAATGATTATATTATTACTACCCGTTGTTAAATTATCACCAGCTCCATAACCAACACCAATATTATTACTTCCAGTGGCAAGATTCAGTGCTCTTGCACCGAGTGCCGTGTTGTTGTTTCCGTCAGCATTGTTAGCTAAACTATCAGAGCCAAGTGCTGCATTGTTTTGTCCAGTGGTATTTGCAATAGAGGCATTACTTCCAATCGCAGTATTAAAACTTGCATTAGTTGCTGTTAAAAGTGCGTTATTTCCTAGTGCCGTGTTAGCTGTTCCAGTTACTAAAAGTCGAAGAGCGGTATTACCAACAGCTGTATTCGCATCACCAGAAGCTAAAGTTCGAAGACTTGCTTGTCCAACGGCCGTGTTACCGATGCCGGTCGTATTTAAATTCAATGCGTTGACTCCGACAGCTGTGTTGCTAGCACCAGTTGTGTTAGCATCTAAGGCATCAGAGCCAATCGCTGTGTTCGCTGATCCAGTGGTGTTATTTAATAGTGCATCTCGACCGACAGCTGTGTTGAAACTACCCGTCGAGTTTGTCATCAGAGTTTGATTACCAACGGCCACGTTGCTTGCACCTGACGTTATATTCATCATTGAGCTATGTCCGATGGCTGTATTTCGAACACCCACGTTTGATGCAGCAGTTGTGCTACCTCTGAGTGCATAAGCACCTAAAGCAGTGCTTTGAGTCTGTTGAAAAGATGCGGTGCTGTCTGCGTAGCGCATGGCTTGAAAACCGACGGCTGTGGATTCACTTCTACCCACATTAGAATTCAAAGACATGTAACCAATAGCCGTATTACCAACACCATTAACATTTGTTTGAAATGACAAGGGACCGATGGCTAAATTTTGCACTCCCGTTGAGCTTGAACCCACTCCGCTGCCTAGGAAGAAATTAAAACTTGTTGTGTAATCTGCAACTCCATCACTTAAACCATCAATCGATGATGATCCTGATGATGTACAAACCGCAAAACCTGAGGCATCAAAACCTAAAACTTGACCAACACCGCAAGTGAATGAAGAAGCAACACCAGAGCCGTTAGCAACAATGGCTTGATTAGCATTAAAACCACTCATCGAAGTTAAAATATCAGAATAAGCTGCACCATTTTCAGAGATACGAAATTTATTAGATGTGGAATCAAAATAAATTCTGCCTTGGCCTACAGGTGAAACAGCAGGTGCTGCGATTCCACGTTGCGAGAATGCGCCGTTAATATCCAAAATAGTTCCTGGAGCTGTTGTTCCAATTCCCAAATTTCCATCAGCTGTTAATGTCATTCTTGGAGTACCGTTGGTGCTTGGATTTCCATAAACTAAGGCCGTCTGACTTTTAAAAGTCAGATCACCCATTTGATAACCAATAAAGGATCCATCAACTGAATTGTCAGTACTCAATGATAACATAGAATCACTGGAATTAATGGCCATCCAAGGTGAACTGGCTCCAGAGGTAAAACTTTGCACATTAAAAGTGGCTTGCGAATCGTAGCCTGCAGCATCGACTCCCACACCTGCACGACCTGCCACAGTTAATAAAGTATTGGGAGAAGCTGTTCCAATTCCCACATTGCCGTTATTTAAAATTGTCATTCGTGAACTGTTATTAGTTTCTAAATTAAGTGCAAAGTTATCGTTGGTACCAATGGTCACAGCACTACCCGTGGTATTTCCGTTATTTAAAATATCACCCGAACCACCACCTGAGCTTACAAGATCAACGTAAGCTCCACCGTTTTCAGAAACTCTAAATTTATTAGATGTAGAATCAAAATAAATCCGTCCTTGGTCAGTGGCTGACACAGCAGGGGCTGAAGCTATTCCACGCTGATCAATGGCTGATGCAATGGACACTGGCGCTGTGGCATCTGTAGTATAAATAGAAAATTTATTCGTTCCTTCGATAGTTCCTGTATAAAGACCGTAGGCATTATTAATTACACCAGCACCTGGTTTTAATATTTCAGCCGCAACTCCGAAGGCATTATTCACAGTGCCCGCACCGGTGTGATTGATTCGATTAAATGAATTTCTGACAACATCAACTGTCGCAGAACCTGAACCAATGGTCATATCATTCCAACTGGTTGTCACAACATTATTATTAGCAATTAAATCTAACGTTAAGCCATTTCTTGAACCTGTAACTAAGGCAGTAGAATTAGACGGATTATTCATAAACGTTGAAGTGTTTGATGTAATCGCCTCGCCAGAGTTTGCATCAAATGGATTTGTATAAACCTCAAATTTGTGGTTTGGATTACCAGTTCCAATTCCCACATTACCGTTAGCACTGATTCGCATTCGTTCGCTATTGTTCGTAGAAAATCCAATCGTGTTCGTAGCTGGAGCAAACATTCCCGTGCCCACACTGGAATTAGCTCCTAATCCATAAGAAGGATCCGTAGCTGATCCAGGGTAAACTCGCTGTGATCTGTAATAATCAAAAACACCATTATTAAATTGAGCGGCATCAGAGCCACCGATGGTCATCATTAAGACATCATCAGCACCGCTGTAAAAACCCGTATTAGGATCATTAGTAAATGAATATGACGGTGCAAGGTCAGATCCATCATCAGCTAAATAAGTACCACCACTTCCACCACCCGCCCCCACAAGGTCCACGTAAGCTCCGCCGTTTTCAGAGACTCTAAATTTATTAGATGTGGAATCAAAATATATTCTTCCTTGATCAGCGGGTGATACTGCAGGAGCTGCAATTTCACGCATGGTAACGGCACCGTTAATATCCAAAGTAGTTGAAGGATTTGTCATTCCACCAAGACCCACTCGGCGATTGGTGAGATCTCCAAAAATGGTGGGATCTCCAGAGGCATTATGAATGTATAACCTGTTAGACTCAGTTGCTGGAAATGTCACGGGTCCCGCAGAATGACCTAAGTAAATATTGGAATCTCCAGTTTGAAGACTTTCACCAGCACTTACTCCCAAGGCAGTATTATTTCCACCCTCAGCTCTGTACAAAGACAACCTTCCAATTGCAGTGTTTCCTGAGGATGACTGAAGAAAAGTGAGAGTTGCACTTCCAAGCGCCGTATTTCCTGTGCCATTGGTTACATTCACAAGACTACCACTTCCAATAGCTGTATTTGCATTACCAGTTGTTAAGCTTAAAAGTGCTTCCGGCCCAACTGCGGTATTTGTGCCACCAGTTGTTACAGACTGCAGTGCTTGATTACCAACCGCCGTGTTATCTACGCCAGTTGTAAGAGACTGCATAACTTGACTTCCGACACCAGTATTTCGAATTGCTGCACTGCCGTTTCCTGCACCTTGACCTAAGTATAAACTATTATTTGTATAATTTGCAGCTGCATCACTTAATGCATCAATTGTTGAGGCACCGCCCGCGCCTACAAGATCCACGTAAGCGCCGCCGTTTTCTGAGACTCTGAATTTGTTCGATGTAGAATCAAAATAAATTCTTCCTTGGTCCGTGGGTGATACGGCAGGAGTTGCCATTTCACGAACATTCACTGCACCGTTCACATCTAAAGTGGTCGATGGATTTGTCATTCCACCAAGACCCACGCGGCGGTTAGTAAGATCTCCAAAAATTGTAGGATTACCAGCTGCATTATGAATATAAAGTTGATTAGAGATAACTCCCGGAGCTGATGGGCCCGATAGATAGCCTAAAAATATATTTCCATCACTCAATCCTGTTGCATTATCTCCGCTAGCTGTACCGATGGCTGTGTTGTTTCCACCATTTCCTAAACTAGAAAGTGATGCACGCCCCAAAGCCACGTTAGCAGATCCACTGACTGAGTTCACAAGTGAGAGTTCACCCACGGCTACGTTATCACCACCGTCAATATTTTGATACATGCTTGCATTTCCAACAGCTGTGTTTCGACTTCCTGTTGTAGACCTATTCAATGCTTCTCGACCAAAAGCTGCGTTATTGCCTCCGGTGGTCAGGCTTTGTAAACTAAGAGCACCGAAACCAGCATTATTTGCACCAGTTGTAACAGCTTGCAGTGACAAAGCACCAACGCTTGTATTTTGAGTGCCTGTCGTTGTTGTAGCCCCCACACCAGAGCCTAAATACATATTATAAGTTGTTGCATAATCGGTCGCCGCATCAGTTAAACCATCTATTGTTGTAGCACCCGCTCCGCCATCATCCGTCCCGCAACCCGCAATTCCTGCTCCATCAAATTTAATAATCTGATTCAGTCCGCAGTTCAGTGATGTCAATGCAGTGCCTGTGGCATTCGCAACGATCACATCTCCAGCACCAAGAGCTGTGCTATTTTGAGGAATTTGATTGATACCAGTGCCTACGTTTACATTTAATGTCGCAACTCCACTGGTCGCACCACCCGTAAGACCTGTGCCTGCTACAACTTCTGTGATGTCTCCGCCCGCTCCAGCAGCCGACCACGAAAGAACTCCCGCACCATCTGTTGTAAGCACTTCACCTGCATCACCATCATTAATTGGTAAAGTCAGGGCATAGTTTGCAACAATATCTGTCGGAGTTCTGATAGTAACCGTGTTCGTGTCGTTATCATTCAAAACTAAATTTCTTCCAGAAAAATTGGTAGCAGCCACAGAATTAATGTTCGTGATGTTTTGATTTCCCATATTAATGGGACCCGTCATTGTGCCACCAGCCAAAGGAAGTTTTGATGAATCATTCACCGCCGTGTTCACAACACCAGTCACTCGACCTTTCGCATCTGTTGTGATCACAGGAATTTGTGAGCTAGAGCCGTAAGTTCCAGCGGCCCCCACATCGCCTAAAGATAAAACTCCAGCTGCTAATCTTAGACCACTGGTCGCTTCATCGGTTAAACCTTGGACAACACCTTTAGCCGCATACGAGGCATCACCAACAGCAGAACCCACGGCATCCGCTGAAGGCACCCAGTTTGTTCCATCAAATTTTAAAACTTGGCCAGTGGTAGGAGCTGTTGCAACGACATTTGTGCCACGGATTCGTGAAACGACTGTCGCGTTCGAAGGACCTGTGACATCACCTGCAAAGTTGTCTGATGGTCGTAAATAATTCGTCGCCGTACCATTGACCAATCCAAGCAGCGTGTCCACTTGGGTGTTGGATAAAACAGTTTGTGAAGGGTAACTTGCAATTTTTAAAAACTCATCGGTATTGCGGTTACCTAATTTTTCGGCTTGATAAGCCAGTGGCACATAATTCACTTTCATCGAAGGCACATCTTCCCAAACTCCAGAATTAGCGACTTCACTAAAAGACATTTCCACAATTCGGCCATGCTGAGAAAGTGCATTGTAACTTGAGCCACTGGCGCAAGATAGGCCTGTGTAATTCACGCCGTTCGCAAAAACTTCTGCTAACTGAAAAGGTAAAGTTGTTACAGAGTTAGTAATCGAAGTTTGTGTTCGAACTGTAGGAACTGCCAATGATTGATCACCCACAGTCAATGTAAACACTCCATTATCAGCGGGTGCCATGGGACGAATTTGAGTTTCTTCCCATAGTAAACAATTTTCTACTCCAGGAGATTTAATACGGATTCGAAACTGAGCGGTCGGTGCCACCAAAGGATTATCAGTGGAATCCACGATCTTTCCATGCAAAGTAATGCCAGAACTAGCATAAGTCCATTCGGACATAAAAAGGAGGTTAATAACTAAAAATATTTTCACTCTTTAATTTATCGGTATGAGTTCGATTGGACTAAAACAGCTAAGTGTTTAATGACTGGTCCAGTTGTTTCAATTTGAAACAACTTATGGAAAAAAGATGCACAAAATCTTAAAAAGAATTCAGCAGGACTTCAGCCGTATTAATATCAAGCGCCCCGAAGCGAGACTTGGTCTTTGTGGTAACTCCCATCGTGCTAAACGAACCTCCGACGTAAATTCTTGAACCAGATACTTGCAAATGAACGACGACACCATTCACATTGGGGTTCCAAGCTGACACAAGACCTGAGGTCACTTCTAAACTTGCAAGTGAATTTCTTAGCAAGCTTCCCGCTCGACTAAAAAAACCGCCGACATAAATATTTGCACCCACTAATTCCATGGAGTTCACACCACCATTGAGTTGAGGATCCCATGGCAACGCAGTGGCAGAACTTGAATCAAGAGCTGCTAAATACAATCTAAAACTTCCACCAATAGTTGAAAAATTTCCACCCACATAAATAGTAGCTCCAGAAACCACGATGGATTTAACTGAACTATCTGCGCTAGGATTCCAAGCTGTTGCTAAACCTGTTGTTTTATCAAGAGCAACAATTCGGTTTCTTGACTCTCCACCAATTTGAGTGAAACTTCCCCCCGCATAGACTAAGGGTCCTTCAACAACTATAGTACTGACTCCAAAATCGGCATTAGGATCCCAGCTTGTTAAAAGTCCAGTAGTTAAATCGACAGCTGCTATATTATTTCTTACTTGTCCACTGATCGTGGTGAAGTCACCGCCGATATAAAGAGTAGATCCATCAATAGTCAGATCGTTAACAAAATACCCAGGATTGGGATTCCAAACTTGCACAGCAGAGGTTTTAGCATCAATTGCAGCTAAATAGTTTCTTGATTGCCCACCGATGCTAGTAAAGCCTCCACCGATATACAAAAGATTGTTATAGCGAATCATTTTATTAATAGACGCATTCGCACCAGGGTTCCAAGTTGTTGCTAAACCAGTCAAAGTATCAATAGCAGCCAGACGGTTTCGAAATTGTCCACCAATAAAAGTAAATGTACCACCCACATATATATTAGATCCTGAAACAGCTACGGTGTTGACACCAGAGTTGGTTTCAGGATTCCACGAACTAGCAAGACCCGAGATTACATCCACAGCCGCAGCCCCACTTCTTTCTTGCCCCCCAATGGTGTTAAAACTACCGCCCACAAACACATTGGTTCCTGAAACGCTAATTGCACTGACGTAACTATCGGGACTCGGATTCCAAGCTGTGGCTAAACCTGAAGTGGAATCTAAAGCTGCTAAACTATTTCTCGTTTGTCCACCGATGGTTGAAAAAAAGCCACCGGCAAAGACTGTTGAACCCGATACAGCTAATGCATAGACTGATGAATTTGCCCCTGGACTCCAGGTCAGTGCATTCCCGTTAGTATTATTTAAAGCTGCAATTCTAGTTCTTGCTTGTCCACCGATGGTGGTAAAATCACCGCCAGCATAGATCGTAGTGCCCGAAGCCACTAAAGTTCTGACTCTCGATGATGCATTGGTGTTCCAAGCCGTTAGCGCACCTGTCGTGGCATCCATGGCAGCGGCTCGGTTTCGAGTGGTTCCATTGATGTTAGTAAATTCACCACCTGCATAAATATTAGCACCCAATGAAGTTAACGTTAAAACCACTGAATTAGGTCTTGGATTCCAGGCTTGCATAGCTCCTGTTGTGGCATTCACAGCAGCTAAATTAACTCTTGTTTGAGCTCCCATGGATGAAAAAGTGCCACCAGCATAAAGACTGGTCCCATTCAATGCTAAAGTAAATACACTTTGATCAGGATCAGGGATCCATGTGGAGGCAAGCCCCGTGGTGGTGCTAAGTGCTGCCAAATACCTTCGGGGCTGTCCACCGATGGTTGAAAAAGACCCGCCCACAAACACGGTTGTGCCAGAAACCACAAGATCAATAACAGTACTACTGGCATTGGGATTCCAAGTGGTGGCGGCTCCAGTGGTATTATTCAAAGCGGCAATTCGGTTTCTAGCTAAGCCACCTACGTTCGTAAAATTTCCACCCACATAGATTGTAGTTCCTGATACCACTATGACATTGGCACCATTATTAGAATTAGGATTCCAAGCGGTCGCAAGACCTGTTGAACTATCCAGTGCCGCAAGATCATTTCTGGATTGACCTCCGATATTTGAGAAAAATCCTCCTACATAAATCAAGGATCCCGAGGCCGTCATCGTTGTGACTTGATCATTGGAATTTGCGTTCCAAGCGGTCGCAAGACCTGTGGTAGCATCAAGGGCAGCGATTCCCACTCGCTCCGTTCCGCCCGCAGAATCCACATATCCGCCAGCATAAATAAAGGATCCCGACAAAGCCATGGCTTGGACCTGATCATCCAAACCTGGATTCCAAGCGGTCGCAAGACCTGTGGTAATATCAAGAGCTGCTAGATTCGTTCTTATTTGCCCCCCGATGGTGTCAAAACCACCAGCTGCGTAAACCAATGAACCTGAAACAATGATTGAATTCACAATATTATCTGCACTCGGATTCCAAGTGGTGGCATTTCCTGTTGTGTTGTTTAATGCAGCGATTCGATTTCGTGGTTGACCACCAATATTTAAAAAATTTCCACTCGCATAAATAGTTGCTCCCGAAACAAACAAACTTGTAACAATGTCACTTGCATTTGCATTCCAAGCCGTTGCAAGTCCTGTGGTCGCATCAAGGGCTGCGATATTATTTCGCGGCTGGGCTCCGATATTACTAAACACTCCGCCTGCATAAACAATTGAGCCAGAAATAAACAAACTATAAACAATAGAGCCATTATTGGCGCTGGGATTCCAAGTGGTGGCAAGTCCTGAAGTCGCATCAAGGGCTGCAATATAATTTCGGGGTTGTCCACCGATACTGGTAAATTGTCCGCCCACATAAACGTTAGTCCCATCAACTTTGATGACCTGTACCCTGTCATTGGGATTGGGACTCCATGCCGTGGCATTTCCTGTAGCACTATCAACTGCTGCTAAATACCTTCTGTTTTGTCCACCGACAGTAAAAAAATCTCCGCCCACATAAACGTGAGTTCCCGACACAGCTAAACTTCTAACGGCATGACTGGGATCGGGGACCCAGGCCAAGTCCACACTGTTATCAGCTAAAATTCGAGCTGCATTTTTTCTAGGTAAACCACCCACTTCAGTAAATTCTCCACCGATGTACCACCCCCCCACACCATCAGGGGTGACTGCAAACAAGGTCCCGTTCACTTTGGGATTTAAAACCTCAGGCAGACCCGTTGTTGTATCAACAAGAATTCCTTTGGATTCAAAATAAGGCACATTCACTCGTCGAAAATTACCTGCAACTAATATATCACCTAAATCATTTTGCTCGATGTCGATAACCCCGTCAGGAATGGCAGCTGTCCACGAAGTTAAGGCTCCAGTTGCCACATCAATGGCCGCCAAATTGTAACGAGGACTTCCATCCACTTCAGTGAATTCACCACCGATATAAAGTACGCCGCTGATGAGCTTCAAAGTTCTAACGGCTCCAGTCACCGTTACATCAAAAGTATTATCCAAAGTTCCATCTGCATTCAGCCTAGCTAAACCCGCTCTTGCAAATCCTTGCACTGCAGAAAAACTTCCCGCTACAAACCATCCTCCTGAACCATCATGGACAACGGCTTCAACACTGCTATTAAAGGGTGTTAACTGATCAGGAATCAATTGCCCCTGAGGAAATAGTGAAATAGCTGAAGTCGTATCAAGCGGTGATCCAAATGCAGCACTGTTCACTCGGAAATCTCCACCGATATAAAGATTTCCCGAAGACAGTGTTAATGCTTTTACACTTACATTCCAACTCTCGCTTATGACTCCAAAGTCAGGGTCAAATGTTAAATCAAGAGCTCCTGTGGGTAAAATCCTTGCCACTTTATTTCGTACAACTCCGCCCACAGAGGAAAAATTGCCGCCAATGTACCAACCATCAGCTCCATCAGAGATAACAGTATTAATATCACCTTGAACGTCCATGGTGGATCCATCAAATGTGGCAATAGCTTTACCATCAGCACCAACAGGAACCCCAGAGCCCATGCATGGACCCATTTTCGAGAAATCACCGCCCACAAAAATCCGGTTCCATTCGGGAACTTCTAGGATGGCATTTACTGAATCATTAAAACATAAATTATTTAAACCATTAATTGTTTGCCCACCAAAGCTTTGTGAACTTCCACGGTTAAATGGCCCCGAGAAAGGAGCCTGTGACCAAGCGAGCGATAAAATAAAAAAAATGAATGCAATCATTTAATTGAATCCTGTGCTCCAGGCGATAAAACATAAAGTATCCGAACCGTCCACCACTGTGGTGATGGTGTAAGAAGATCTAAAAGTGGTCGCCGAATTGGCAGGGCTAAAAAAAGTATTGGTGCACCCAGAAAAAGTATAGGTTTGTGAAGTCGTATCTGTGATAAATAAAGTATAGGTTCCGCCGTCCACCATATTCTGTAATGTCAGACTTGCAGTCCCTGGACTTTTCAATAGGTGAGTATTACTCAATGATAAATCAATGACGCCTCCAGAATTAATAATATTTGTCGTCGACACAACGGCCCCTTGCACAGCCATTCGCGTGTTGGCAGCCGGTGCTCGCCCCACTCCAATTTGTCCTGAAGAATTAATTTGTACCCTCGAGGATCCAGCGGTTTCCAAATTCAAACCAAAACCATCATTGGTACCGATGGTCACATCAGCCGTTAATGAATTACCATTATTTAAAATGTCACCGGATCCACCGCCCGCACCCACAAGATCTGCGTAAGCTCCACCATTTTGGGAAACTCTAAATTTATTCGAAGTAGAATCAAAATAAATTCTTCCTGTACCGGCAGCGGAAACTGCAGGTGCCGCGATGGATCTGACCGTCATCGCTCCTTGATAATCTAATTTGGAAGTGGGAGCTGTGACCTCTGAGATTCCTAAGTTCACGTTATTTCCACCAAGAACCACGCTGTTACTGGCATCCACATTGGCATTGTAACCAATGGCCGTTGCATTATTCAAAACTGTTCCCAAAGTTGTGGTTCCCGTTCTTCTGCCGATGAAAGTATTAGCTGATCCACCTTCCGTATTTTTTCCAGACTCACCGCCCACAAAAACACTCCAGGCCACCGAACTACTTCCACTCTTGGGACCAGCTGCATAACCAATTGCCACGTTATCACTACCGCCCGTGGTGTTAGCCGCCATGGCTTGGCTTCCCACAACAGTATTTCTAAAACTTCCGCTTTGAATGGCCGAGGCAGCTGAAAAACCGACCGCTGTATTTTCTCCGCCTGTGGCATTATTATTATGAGCATTGAAACCAACGGCTGTGTTTTGCCCTGTGGTAGAAGCGTTATTAGCGCCGGTTCCAACAGCCAAACTATCGGTGTTATGAATTCCTAAGACTCTTGAGCCATTGATTTGATAATTCTGTCCTGTGGCCACACTAATGGGTCTGGTCGAACTCACAACGGTCCCATTATCAGAAATGGCTGAATCACCCAATGTTGTGCTGGCCGTGAACCTTGGAATCACATTGGTCGTTCCCGTTCCTGAAACTCCTCCGCCTGCGCCCACTAAATCCACATAGGCCGCACCATTTTGTGAAACCTTAAATTTATTTTCCGCCGTACTAAAATAAATTCTTCCCTGTCCAGCAGCAGAAACCGCAGGGGCTGCCATGCCTCGCATATCAAAAGCAGAGCCAAACGAAACAGGGGCTGTTACATCACTTGTGTAAATGGACCATTTATTTGTTCCTTGAATGGTATCCACATACAAACCGTAGGCATTGGTAACAAAACCATCCCCCACTATACTAACAGAGGCATTCATAGCTTTAGCGTTTGATATTGTTTTTGAAAAAAATCCGGAATCATTTTGAGTGACATTAAAATCACCACCAAATGCATTTGTTGTCGTCGAGGCTCCGTTTACGACATTAGCTCTGATACCGTAGGAATTATTCACATTACCAAAACCACCATTAATAGCCGATGATTGTGAACCCATAAGTGTCTGAGCAGTAACTGTATTGTTAGAGGCTTGATAGGTCGCTTGGCTAAGACTGCCTGAAAGATCAAAAATATTTCTTGTCGTATTGAACAACACAAGATTTTCGTGTGCCCTCATGTATCCAGAAGTTTGATCACCAGCGGCAAAGATGGCACTTAATATGGATCTAGAGGTTGCAATATTATTATTGAGATTTGAACCACCATTTAATGATTTAGAAGCAGTAAAAGTTGTTTCGGCTCCGGAATTTCCAGTCGCTGAAACTTCGCCGTTGGCTGCAATACTTAACTTCGTTGTCCCATTGGTTTCAAAATTAAGCCCAAAATTATCATTCGTTCCAATGGTGATAGCAGCTGCATTCGTGTTACCGTTATTTAAAATATCACCCGAACCACCAGCCCCCACAAGATCAGTGTAAGCCGCTCCGTTTTGTGACACGCGAAATTTATTCGAAGTAGAATCAAAATAAATTCTTCCTTGACCTGCGGGTGAAACAGCAGGAGCTGCCATACCGCGAACGGTTGTTGCACCACTGATGTCAAGTTTCGATGAAGGATTGATGTTTCCCATTCCCACATCACCAGAATAAATAATAAAGGCATCAGGCTGAGTGATCGTCACTGGAATCAAAGAATGACCCCAAGCAAAGGTTCTATCCGCGGCCGCACTGAGCTGCATATTTCTTCCACTTGAAACTGAATAATCACCAGCTGCATTGTTAGAGGATCCACCCAGAACACTTGCATAAAGTCCGATGGAGTTATTTAAAGATCCTCCAATGGTGGATCCATAATTCGAGGCACTATTACCAAATCCACCCGATACGGTCGCATAAAGTCCGCTCGCCAAATTGGAAGATCCTCCAGAAACGGTCGAAGCCAATCCCGAGGCAGTAATGTTATTTCCACCCGCAGCCACCGCTGAATCACCAGAAGCTGTGATATTAAAACCACCCGAAACAGTTGAGTAAGGCCCTGAGGCCTCGTTATTAAATCCAAAGGCCACGGAATCATCACCGATATTGGCATCATCCCAGTCAGCCCCTGACACAGTTCCAGCCCGAAAAGCACTTTTTGCAGGGATCCACATCATCCGAGTGCCCGCACCTGAAGCAGGAGTGGCGCCTGATGTGCCGCTAAGTAACAAAGCGCCATCAGCCGTTAAACTCATTCTTGTTGCATTGTTCGTTTCAAAATTAAGACTGTTTAAATCATTGGTTCCAAGTGTTGCAGCAGCAGCAAAACTATTTCCATCTTGCACAAAGGCATTCGATGCTGCGCCAGAGGCACTCCAGGATAAAATTCCTGCACCATTGGTGGTTAACACCTCACCAGGAGCTCCATCATCAGCTGGCAAAGTCAGTGCGTAACTTGCAATGATATCTGCAGGCGTTCTGATCGTTACTGTGTGAGTATCATTATCATTCAAAACTAAATTTCGCCCTGAAAAATTCGTTGCAGCCACCGAATTAATATTAGTGATATTTTGATTTCCCATATTAATGGCACCACTCATGGTTCCACCGGCCAAGGGAAGTTTACTGGTGTCATCAACAGCGGCCGATGTGACACTTGTGATTCTACCTTTGGTATCATAGCTGATCACAGGAACTAAACTTGCTGAGCCCGCACTTCCTGCAGTGATTAAATTGGGTAAAGAAATCACTCCTGAGACAAGCCTGATTCCGCTGGTGGCCTCATCGGTTAAACCTTGCACCACACCTTTTGCTGAGTAACTAGCATCCGACAGGGCACCGCCCGTGTCGTCAGCTGACGGCACCCAGTTGGTACCATTAAATTTTAAAACTTGGTTGATGGTCGGAGCGGTTGCCACCACATTCACGCCTCTGATTCGTGAGACCAAAGTGGCCGTCGAAGGCCCTGTCACATCACCTAAGAATGCATCCGATGGACGTAAATAATTTGTGGCCGTTCCATTCACAAGTCCCAAAAGTGTGTCCACTTGCGTGTTCGATAAAACAGCTTGCGAGGGATAGCTTGCGATTTTTAAAAACTCAGTGGCTGACCTGCCACCTAATTTTTCCGATTGGTAGGCCATGGGCACATAATTAATTTTCATCTCAGGAATTTCTTCCCACAAACCCGAGCCTGCGGTTTCACTGAAAGCCACCTGCATGACCCGACCGTGCAAACTTAACGATGCATAATTGCTGCCCGAAGCACAGTTAAGTCCCGTATAATTGGGGCCATTGGTGAAAACCTCAGGCAATTGAAACACCAAAGAAGTGGCTGAGTTAATAATTGAAGTTACATTTCTGACAGCCGGAGACGGCAAGGAATCATCACCGATGGTTAAAGTAAATGACCCTCTCTCAGCGGCCGGCATGGGACGAATTTGAGTTTCCTCCCACAGCAAGCAACTTTCAGCTCCAGGAGATTTAATACGAATGCGAAACTCAGAGGCCACAGAAATAAGAGGCGTGTCATCAGCTTTAATGATGCGTCCATGGAATGTGATTCCAGAGCTAGCCTCGGCCCAACTCATAAACCAAAAAACGTACAGGAAGAGGAGGTTCTTCATCTCTCAACTTATCGGCAGTTTGCTAAGCTTACGATAACCTTGAAGAACTGATTGCCTAAAATAGTATTTGATCGCGAAAAATTAACGATGAACTGCCCCAAGTCGATACGTTTTTAACTTGTTTTCATCCCATCTTGATCTAGTGGTCTCGAAGGTAGTATAGAAGTGGGATGCACAAATCTATCATCCGCTTATCTGAACTCCCTCCTGAAGGTCGCAGCTACAACTGGGACCGCAAATCTGGTGAACTGAATCTGATCTTGGAAGACATCATTAAAAAACAAAACTACAAGGTGGACTTTGAAATTAAGCCCATCAATTCCCGTGATTTCATGATGACAGGACTGATCCAAACCGAGGCCCCTGAAAATTGTTCCCTCTGTGGACTGGATTTTAATTTACCAATTAAGATTAAAATTCATGAAATTTTAATTCCTTTTCAGCCCCAGGAAAGAACCTCTCAGTACACAAAAGTGAATCACGTCTCTGACGCGCCAGAGTACGGACCTCAATCCGTGGAATACGAAGAAAATGACACTTTTAACATGGGTGCCTATATTCATGAAGCCATCGGAATCACTTTGCCTTTCAATCCCCGTCCAGCGGCCGATGACAAAGGTGATTGCATCATGTGCGGGGTCAATTTCGACACCCATAACTTTGGTTTTGATGAGCCCATGGAAGTTCAGCAGCCCGAAAGCCCCTTTGCCGTCTTAAAAAAGCTCAAACTTCAATAAAAAGCCTTTTACTCAGTAAAAAGCCTTTTTACCAATAACTTGAGGGTTGATTTTTTTTAAAAAGAAGTGCAATGATGCTCCCTTGCAGATTGATTTGATAAAATTTAAACGAGGTTAAAATGCCAACTCCTAAGAAGAAAACATCACGCTCTAAACGCGGAATGCGCCGGTCACATGATTCAATTACTACACCGGGTCTTGCGATTGATAAAAAATCAGGCGAACTTGTTAGACCACACAGAGCTTTCAAAGCGGCTGACGGTGCTTATTACTATAAAGGTAAACAGATCACTGCTGCCCGTTCAGAAGCCTAATTTAACAAGGGGTTTTCCATGGCAGGAAGATTTAGAACCAAAATCGCAGGCACTGGAAGCTATTTACCTGAAAAATTACTTACCAATCACGATTTAGAAAAAATGGTGGACACCAACCACGACTGGATCGTGGAACGAACCGGTATCCACCGAAGGCATATAGCAAGCCCCGATCAATGCACATCAGATCTTGCTTACCATGCGGCCATCGACGCTCTCAAAGATGCACAAATGAAGCCCGAAGATCTGGACGCCATTTTCTTTTGCACAGTCACCCCCGATCAATTGATGCCAGCCAGCGCTTGTTACTTACAAGCAAAACTTAAATGCCGAAACATTATGGCGGTCGATATGAACGCAGCCTGCAGTGGCTTTTTGTATGGCCTGACTGTGGCTGATCAAATGATTAGAACCGGATATTATAAAAATATTTTAGTCATTGGAGCTGAATGCATCAGCCGGTACTTGAATTATAAAGACCGGGAAACTTGCATTCTTTTTGGTGACGCCGCAGGCGCCTGGATCGTGTCTCAAACCGATGAAAATGATCCCAATATTATCATGACCTCTCACCTTCATGCGGAAGGCACTTTGTCTGAACTGTTGACCATGGAAGTGGGCGGATCTAAGCGACCTTTTAGTCAAACAGCATTGGATAACAACGAGCAATTCATGAAAATGAAGGGCCGAGAAATTTTTAAAAATGCCGTCAGAACCATGGCCACCACCTGCAAAGAAGCACTGTCTGCCAACAGTATGACTTTGGATCAAGTGGACTGGCTGATTCCTCATCAAGCTAATCTTCGCATCATGGAAGCGGTGGCTGATCAGTTTGATTTTCCAAAAGATAAAGTCATTCAGTTTGTTCATGAAACGGGAAACACTTCAGCCGCTAGCATCCCCACTGCCTTTCAAAATGCAAAAAATGAAGGCAAAATAAAAAAGGGTCAGCTTCTGCTTCTCACGGCTTTTGGTGCGGGACTGACTTCTGGCTCCCTTCTTATGAGGTACTAAAAAATGAAAAATTGGGCTTTTGTTTTTCCTGGCCAAGGCTCTCAAAGCGTTGGCATGGGACGTTTTCTTTATAATGAATTCGACATTGCTAAAAAAACTTTTGAAGAAGCCTCTGAGGCTTTGTCGATGGATGTAAAAAAACTTTGTTTTGAATCCACAGAGCAAGAACTGCAACTGACGGCAAACACCCAACCAGCCCTTTTAACTGTATCAACCGCTACTGCCCGAGTTTTAAAAAATCAGTTTGGCTTTGCTCCCCAATTTACAGCTGGACACTCCATCGGAGAATACGCAAGCCTGGTGCTAGCGGAAGTGATGCCTTTTTCCACAGCCATGAAAGCCGTTAGGCTTCGTGGTGAATCCATGCAGGCGGCAAGTCCAGCAGGCACCGGATCCATGATGGCTTTAATGGGCCCCACAGAAAGTCAGGTCGATAAAATCTGCCAGTGGGCGAACTCAAATTCTGGCTTTGGCCCCATACAGGCAGCTAATTTTAATAGTCCCGGGCAAATTGTGATCAGTGGTGATGCCAAGACTTTACAGTATCTAAAAGACAATTTTGAAAGTGAAAAAGTACTGGGCGAAACGCAAAGGGTGAAAATGATTCCTTTAAACGTATCAGCTCCCTTTCATTCTGAAATGATGAAGCCCGCAGAAGAAAAAATGCAAAACTTTTTCTCTCATGTGGAATTTCAAGATGCAAAAATTCCTGTGGTGCAAAATTTAACGGCATTCGCTGAAACAAAAGCTGAGATCTTAAAGTCTAATTTAATTAAGCAAGTTTCAGGCTCTGTGCGCTGGATGCAATCCATTGAAAATTTAAAAACTAAATACGCATGCACACAATTTGTCGAGTGTGGTCACGGGGCTGTTTTAAAAGGTTTAATAAAAAAAACAGATCCTGAGTCTCAAGTTTTAACCACCCAATCCATGGAAGACCTCACAATTATTGAAAGTCATTTGAAAGCAATGGGTCATTAAAATATCTTGTTTTGGTCTCTGTTTTAGCACAAGTTATTTGCCATGTTAGATTTAAAAAATAAGTCCTTTTTTGTAACGGGTGGCGGCCGTGGAATCGGTCAAGCCATCGTTCAAAAATTAGCTCACTCAGGTGCAAGCGTTGGATTTTCTTATGCTAGCAACGAAGCCTCAGCCCAAGCTGTTTTAGAATCTCTACCTGGTACCGGTCACTTTATTACTCCCCTGCAATTGCAAAATCCTGAAAGCATTCACCAAGCGGTTGAAAAAATTAATACTCACTTCCCCTTACTTTCAGGTCTTGTGAACAACGCAGGACTAACTAAAGACGGACTGCTTTTAAGAATGAAAATGGAAGACTGGGATTTGGTAATGAATTCCAATCTCCGGGGTAATTTTTTACTCACCCAAGCTTTACTGAAAGGCTTTGTGAAAGCCCGCTCTGGTTCCATTGTGAATATTGCTTCTGTCATTGGTCGCACAGGAAACGCAGGCCAAGCTAATTATGCGGCCAGCAAAGCGGGACTTATTGGATTTACAAAATCACTCGCCAAAGAAGTGGGATCTCGGGGCATTCGGGTGAATTGTGTGGCTCCTGGATTTATCAAAACTGATATGACCCAAGGTTTAAGTGAAGATTTACAAAAACAAATGCTCACCCAAATTCCTTTAGGCTACTTAGCTGAGCCCATGGAAGTGGCCAACTGCGTGGCATTTTTACTTGGTGACGAATCCAAATACATCACGGGGCACACTTTAGACGTGAACGGCGGGATGTATATGAACTAATAGAATTTGAGCAAAAAAAATTGCACCCAAATCCTAAAAAATGAAGTAAAACTAGGGCTTAATTTAAATAACTTAAGTGAAATTGAAATAACTTACAGGAGATAAATATGAACGAAATTTTAGGAGGACAAATGTCAATCAACCCCAAAGTAAAAGATATCATCGTCGATCAACTCGGTGTGGATCCAGAAAAAGTAAAAGCAGAGGCTTCTTTTATCGACGATCTCGGCGCTGACAGCCTTGATATCGTAGAACTTGTTATGGCCATGGAAGAGGAATTTAACCTCGAAATCCCTGACGAAGACGCTGAAAAGCTCAAAACAGTTCAAGACGTTGCTAGCTACTTAACTGCTAAAGGCAAAGTTTAATCATCATGAATCCATCGCTAACACGAGGACAAATCAGTCTTAAGCGAGTGGTCGTCACAGGGATCGGAGCTGTCTCTCCCCTGGGTAACACTTGGCAAGACACTTGGTCTCGTGCATTAGCTGGCGAAAGCGGGATAGCTAATATTACCCGCTTTGACGCTGCCGCATTTGATACAAAATTTGCCGGCGAAGTGAAAAATTTTAATTCCGATCTCTACATTGAAAAAAAAGAACAAAAGAAAATGGATCTTTTTATCCATTTTGCCCTGGCTGCCACCAAAATGGCTCTTGAACAAGCAAATCTCACAATCTCTGATGAATTAGCACCAAGAACTGGTGTGATGGTAGGCGCTGGCATGGGTGGCCTTCCCTGGATCGAAGAGCAACATACAAAACTCATGGAGCGCGGACCCTCAAGGGTGTCTCCGTTTTTTATTCCTTCTGTTATTTCCAATTTGGCTTCTGGCCAAATTTCTATGATGTTCAATACGAAAAACGTGAATTATTCCATCACCAGTGCGTGTGCGACCGGTGTGCACAGTATCGGTGAAGCTTTTAGATACATTATGTACAACCACGCCGATGTGATGATTGCGGGCGGAACCGAAAGCGCTGTGTGTCCTTTGGCCATGGCAGGTTTTGGTAATATGCGGGCCCTTTCCACCAATAACGAAAATCCCACCCAAGCCAGTCGTCCTTTTGATCAGGCCCGTGATGGCTTTGTTTTAGGCGAAGGCTCTGCGGTTTTAATTTTAGAAAGTTTAGAACACGCGATCAAGCGTGGTGCAAAAATTCTTTGTGAAGTGACTGGCTACGGAGTCAGCTCAGATGCCTATCATATGACGTCCCCAGCTCCTGAAGGTGCGGGTGGTGCGCAAGCGATGCGGCTTGCTGTGAAAGAAGCTGGTATCAATCCAGACCAAGTGAACTACATCAACGCCCACGCCACCGCCACACCCATGGGTGACGGCTTAGAAACGGCAGCTATTAAAACTGTGTTTGGTGATCATGCAAAAAAATTAATGGTGTCATCAACGAAATCCATGACAGGCCACTTGTTGGGTGCTGCCGGCGCCATTGAAAGTGCTTTTTGTGTGCAAGCCATTGTGGATCAAATAGCACCTCCTACAATTAACCTAACAAATCCAAGTCCTGAATGTGATTTGGATTATGTATCTAAGGGTGCAAAAAAAGCTAAAATTGATCACACGGTGAATAACAGTTTTGGTTTTGGTGGCACCAACGGAACCTTGGTTTTTTCTAGGTATCTTCCGTGAAAGTATTAATAGCCTCGGATCATGCAGGCTACGCTTTAAAACAAATATTGGTAAAAAAATGTCCCCACTTCCAAGATTTGGGTCCCTTTGCTGAAGCATCGGTTGATTACCCCGATTTTGCTAATCTTGTGGCCTCACAAGTGAATCAAGATCCAAGCATGACCCATGGAATTTTGATTTGTGGCTCGGGCCAAGGCATGTGCATGCGGGCCAATAAGTTTTCAAAC
>LNFM01001379.1_pt1 | contig 55475 bp, 54 predicted proteins | sample 596031 | NCBI WGS metagenome assembly LNFM01 (sample SAMN04254537, study PRJNA301005) | activated carbon metagenome | isolation source: dual media filters at the Ann Arbor, Michigan drinking water treatment plant | place: USA: Ann Arbor
CGTCATGGGTCCAGGTCGCCTTCTCGCCCTTCTTCAAAGGAACGGGGACCGTGGTCAGACCCAGCTCGACCGCGAAGGAGATCAGACCGGTGACAGTCTTGAACTCTCGGGGTTCGAGCCCGCGCGAGATCACAAGAAGGGCTGTCTGGTCGCCAAGGCGCAATTGGATGCGCCACGTGCCTTGCCAGACATTGAGAACCTTCTTTGCGTCCTCGACACAGAGGGCTTCGACGATGCCGCCTTCGGTCAGGGCCTCCTTCAGTCCGGCCTGCAAGATCACCGGGGTCAAGTTCCTCATGGGTTGGCACCTTCCGAAGCTACACGCTCACGGCAGAACATAGTGCATGTCGCGCTGATGAGAAACATGTCGTCGCGCAACGTGACGGCACCACTAGCGGTAGAATCCTATTGCGTCAATAGCGGTGTTTTGCAATTCATGAACATGTTTTGAAGCGCCCGGAACGCAGATGCCCCTCCTCACCGCCAGATGCACCCGTCTCGTCGTCGTCACCCTGCTCGCGATGCCAATCGGCGGCGTCGCAAAGAGCGCGACGGCACTGGACTGCCTTCCGCCCATCCCGCCTGCACCGGTGACCGATGCAGCCACGCGTGCCGAGTATCGGACGGAGATCGGGCAGGAGCTCACCGCCTACTTCGATGAGGCGCAGGCATATCTGCGCTGCCTCGATGCCGCCCGAGCAGCGGTGTCTGAAGAGATCAACCGCGTCATCCGCGACTACCAGTCCCTCGGCCCGGAGCCCGACGGTTGATCGCGCCAAATCAGGTCTTCTTGCCCCTCCCCTCCCCGAATCTTTCACAAGGAAACTAGCAATGAACTCCCTACGAGCTGTGGCCGCCGTCGCAGCGACTGCTGTCTCAGTTTCTCTTTCGGCGCCAGCTACTGCCTACCCGGTCGACTGCGCGATTCTTCTCTGCCTCGCAGGCGGCTGGCCAGCCTCGGCGGAATGTGCCCACGCCCGCGCCGTCTTCATCGCCCGGATCACGCCCTGGCCGGTCGAGCCGCCGCTGCAGATCTGGAACTGTCCGATGCGGGCGTCCCTGAACCGGGGCAAAGCCCCAATGGAGCGGCTGTTTGAGATCGCGCTGCTTGGCAAAGGCGGACCTCTCCCGCAGTCACCGGACGGGAGCCCTGCCGAGTTCCATCTGGCCCAAGACCGGGCGGACGTCGACATTTCCGATCCGGCTTACGACTTCGTGCGCTCGATCCATGTGTTCCAGATCGAATACCGACGACACCGCAACAGGGACGGTGACTGCAACATCTGGTCTACAATCCGCGAGGGGACCTACGGCGAACAGGGTGACTTCGCCTGGGCGCGGTCCACGCCAGCCCGGGTTCCGTCCGCTTCAGCGTTCCGCCCGGGGACGAGCTGTTCTGACTATTGGTTCCGCGGCGTCTTCGTCGACTGGACTGACTACGAGGGCACCTACGGCTTCGAGGAGGTGCGCTACTGATGAGCTAGCCATACCGTCTCAACCGATACGATCGATAGACTGAGGCCCCCACAAACAGAAACGACGCCAGACCATAGGCCCGACGCCGCACTGATTTCCTCGTGGTAGTGGGAATCTAGCGCGAGCTTTGGACCCGTTCAACCGGCAAATGCCTTTGCCGGAACGAAATTTTGCACGCCTCGCAGTCTGGTGTCGCCCCTTGAAGGAACGACACGACATGGAACTCACGACCGGTGCCATCCTGCGCCGCATCACCGAAACCCCGCTCTCCACGGCGGCGCACAAGCTCGCGACGATCATCCTCGATGGGATCGCGTGGAAGCATGGCTACAACGGGCTGGAGCGCGGAACAGCCGCGTTCACGCTGGCACATCTCGCTGAGAAGATGGGGGTGTCACGGCAGCACCTGACGGCACTTCTGGTCGAGCTCGCCGCGTCAGGATTGGCGTTGGTCCGGTGGAAGCCGAATGGCAAATACGCACCTTGGCTGTTCCGGTTCGGGGGGCAAGAGTCTACCGCTGCGCCGCCAGATGTCGTGTCAGCCTCAGGCGACACATCACTATCTAGAGAATCTAAGAACAAAACTATCTTTGCAGGGAGGATTAAGATCGACATACGAACTAACGTCTATAAAACGCCTTGGGCAGATCTGATCAAGTCCGCTAAGGCATCCCTCGCATGTTGGAATGTCGACACGCAGGTCATCTGGGAGCGCTTCGTTGCGTTTAATCGGGCGCGTGGAAATGCGGCAGTCCCAGTGGGGTATTTGCTGGGTTTCATGCGGAGTTGGCGGACCTCGCCTCATGCGGAAGTGAAACCAGCTGCAGATGTAGCGGTAAAGCGAGCATCGACGCCGAGAGACTTGGAACTGCAGCGACTGATCTCAGCTGCACCGAGCAAGAACTGGCAGTTTCATCGGTCAGACCTTTGCAAGCTTGTCGGAGAACGAGAGTACGAGGCTCGTATCCTTGCCTTGGCAGAGCAGTTCAGCTGTGTGCCGTTTACGGCACGTCTCGCTGTTCATGGGCGGGCCGTACTTGCGGGGGAGATTCGACGGTAATGGCGCGTCTAGGCACCACGAGTTGCCCTGCTTTCGCCGGCGCGAAAACAATAGGTAGAGGAAGCCTTGAAGAGCTAGCCGTTAGATCTGGATATACTGGGCTTCGGGGTCGAATGAGCTTTCCCTCGAAAATCGGACAGTGACGGAAGCCAAAATCCGAGGGCTGATGATCTTCAAAACGAGAAGATCAGGATACGTGGAAACGCAGTAACCAGAATGGCCGCATTCAAGGCTCGCGTTGCGTTGGAGGCCGTGAAGAGGGAAGCGCGCGGTGTCTGACCTGGCCGCCGAATAAGGCGTACATCCAACGATGATCCATCAATGGAAGCGGTCGCTGCCAAGGCTGCGTTGGCGGCTGAGGTTGCCGAAGAAACGCGACTGGCCTGCTCCGATTGGGTGGTCCGGTTTCAGTCTTAGTGCATGGCGGGTCTTGGCGCTACGGTTTGGTTGGCCGGCGAAGCGGGTCCGGGTGGCGAAGCCGGCCACTGGATGACCTCAGGTGCCGGGGGGCGATACCCCAGTGATGAATGCGGGCGCTTGGTGTTGTAATGACGGCGCCAGCTTTCGATGATGATCTTTGCCTCGGCTAGGCTGTAGAAGATCTCCCCGTTGAGCAACTCGTCGCGGAGCTTGGAATTGAAGCTCTCACAATAGCCGTTCTCCCAAGGGGACCCTGGCTCGATGTAGGCGGCCTTTGCGCCGACGGCGGCGATCCACTCACGCACCGCCGTGGCGATGGACTCCGGGCCGTTGTCGGACCTGATGTGATCGGGAACACCACGCAGGATGAACAGATCAGACAGCACGTCGATCACGTCCGTTGATCGCAGCCTCCGGTCGATCCGGATTGCCAGGCACTCCCGGCTGAACTCGTCGATGAGGTTGAGCATGCGGAACTTCCTTCCGTGGTGGGTCCGGGCCTCGACGAAGTCATAGGACCAGACATGGTTCGGACGCTCTTGCCACAGACGGATGCACGACCCGTCGTTCAGCCAAAGCCGGCCCTTCGTCGGATGCTTCTGTGGGACCTTAAGCCCCTCCCGCCGCCAGATCCTCTCGACCCGCTTCACGTTCACCGACCAACCGGCCTATCGCAGCAAGGCGGTAATCCGGCGGTAGCCATAGCGGCCAAATTGCGAGGCGAGCGCGACGAGGTCCCCAGTCAGCGATTCTTAGTCGGCGCGCCCCTGCGGCACCTTCCGCTGTGTCGAGCGATGCTGTCCAAGCACGCGACAGACGAGCCGTTCCGAGATCCGGAACGTCTGCCTGACGGGCTCGATGCAAGCACGGCGGCGGGCGGGGCTCAGTAGTTTCCCCGTGCAGCCTCAGCCAGGATGAGCTTCTCAATCGTGAGATCAGAGACGGCCTTCCGCAACCGCTCCTTCTCCTTCTCCAACTCCTTCAGCCGCTTCACTTGGTCGGTCTTCAACCCGCCGAGCTTCTTGCGCCACCGATAGTAGATGAACTGCGTTACGCTGATTGAACGCACCGCTTCGGCCACTGACTGGCGTTGCGACAGCAACACGTCGACCTGCCGGAGTTGGCGATAATCTCCTCCGGCTTGTGCTTTTTCTGGGGCATTCCTGCATCCTCCGAATGGCTCGAAAGCCATACCTCAGGGAGGACCACTTTTTGGGGGCAGACCAGAGAGATGCCGTGAGGCTGAAGACAGCGGTGCAGCGCCGAACGGGTCAGTGCGCAATCGACGGTTGCAGAGCATAGATGCAACCAAGCGGGAGCAGCGCATGGCGCCGGAACGCTACGACTGAGCCTCTTCGGCCTCGCTCAGCACGGTGGAGCGAGGCTCGGTCGGCCCGGTCTTGATATCCGCGACCGTCGCCCGCTTGCGCCACTTCGACACCGTCTTTGGATTGACTCCAGGTTCCTGGTTCAGCTGCGCGAGCGAAGCTTGCGATCGCTGTATTACTGCTCTGACGGCGTGCGTAGTCATGGCGCTCCCGTGACGAACCTGTCCCATAGTGCTTCTTTCCAATCCTACGAACGGAACGCACCATCAAACCGTGGGATCAAACACCTAGCCCGACGAAAGTCGCTTTCCGTTGACAAAGACACTCAGACGGTCGCCCGGCACGCTGACGGTGACCGGTTCGCCCGTCCGGGCGGGGCTGGTGCCACTGGCGCGGACCTTGACGCGATGCGCGCCGCGGTCGATCCCGATGACCTCGTCCGAGCCCTCGAACCAGATGCGGGCGACGCGACCCTCGATATGCCCGCCCGTCGGGGCGAGTGTCGCGTGTTCGGGGCGGAAGCCGATCTTCAGCTCGCCTTGCGGCAGGGGGCCGGTGACGGGGACGGACAGGCCGGTGCCCGGCACGACGATCCGGTCTGCCTCGCGCAGGGCGGGCAGGAAGTTCATGGCGGGCGAGCCGATGAACCAGCCGACATGTTCTGTGGCGGGCCGTTCGAACAGTTCCGTCGGGCTGCCCATCTGGACGACCTCGCCATGGTTCATCACCACGATCTCTTCGGCGAAGGTCAGCGCCTCTGTCTGGTCATGGGTCACGAGGACCATGGTGACGCGGAATTCCTCGTTGATCTCCTTGAGGATGCGGCGCAGGTCGAATTTCAGTTGCGGGTCGATCACCGTCAGCGGTTCGTCCAGAAGGATCGCTGCCACATCCTCGCGCACCAGTCCGCGGCCGAGGGAGACGAGCTGCTTCATGTCTGCCGTCAACGCATTGGCCGGACGTTTCAGCCACTGGGTCAGGCCCAGCCGTTCGGCCACGGTTTCCACCCGCGCCTTGATCTTCTGCGGCGACGCCCCGCGGCAGACCAGCGGAAAGCCGAGGTTTTCGCCCACCGTCATCGACTTGTAGATGACCGGCACCTGAAAGACCTGCGCGACGTTGCGCTTGCCGGTGTCGAGCGCCGTCACATCCTGCCCGTCAAAGAGGACGCGCCCCTCGGACGGGCGCAGGAGGCCCGAGATGATGTTGAGCATGGTGGACTTGCCGCAGCCCGACGGGCCGAGCAGGGCATAGGTGCCGCCGTTGCGCCATGTCATGTGCAGCGGCTTGAGCGCGTAGGGCGCGCCGGGTGCGTAGGCATGGGCGAGGTTTTCGAGGATGATCTCAGCCATGGACCGGTTCCTTCTCGATCAGGCGGCCCTGCGCATCGAAGACGAGCGCCTCGCCCAGATCGAGCGACAGGGTGATGGTGGTGCCGAGGGCGTGGTTCGTCACAGTGCGTTCCAGCATGACCAGCGCCTGACCGGCGGCCTGCAGATGTGTCACGGTTTCCGACCCCGACACCTCGGTCAGCGACACGCGGGCGGAGAGATCGCCCCCCTGCCGGATCGAATGGGCGCGCAGGCCCAGCGTGTAGCGCCCGGCAGGCAGGTCGCGGCCCAGCGCGCGGGCGGGCAGATCGGCCAGACGATCCAGCCGCAACTGGCCACCCGACACCTCCATCTCGATCAGGTTGATGGGCGGGTCACTGACCACCTCGGCGGCGCGGGTGGTGCCGGGACGGGCATAGACGTTCTGCGGCTCTCCGGACTGGATGGCGCGGCCTTCGGCCATCAGGATGACGTCATCACCCATCTGCAACGCCTCGCGCGGGTCGGTTGAGGCGTAGATGACGATGGTTTCGCGTTCGGCCTTCAGAAGATCGACCAGTTCCTCGCGCAGTCCCTCGCGCAGCTTGTAGTCAAGGTTCACGAAGGGTTCGTCCAGAAGAACCACGGGGGCCTTCTTCACCAGCGCGCGGGCGATGGCGACGCGCTGCTGCTGGCCTCCCGAAAGCTGGCTGGGGCGGCGGTCGATCATGGTGCCGAGGCCGACGCGCCCCAGCATGTCACGGGCGGCCTCGCGCGCCTTGTCTTGCGGTACCTTGCGACGGACCAGCGGGAAGGCCACGTTGTCCAGAACCGACAGGTGCGGGTAGTTGATGAACTGCTGCGTCACCATCGCGACGGGGCGCTGCCAGGAGGCAAGGCGCGACCAGTCCTTGCCGTCCAGCGCGATCCTGCCGCGGTCGGGTTCGGCCAGACCGGCGATTGCCCGCATCAGCGTGGTCTTGCCTGCGCCCGTACGGCCCAGAAGCGTTGTCAGCCGGCCCTTGCGGAAGCTGACGGTCACATCGTCGAGATGCGCTACGGGGCCTTCGGCCAATGTGAGGTTGGAAAGTTCGAGCATCAGCGCACCGCCCCGGCAAGACCGCCGCGAGAAAGGAACCGTTCCACCACGAAGGCCAGCACGGCCAGCGGCGCGACCGAGACGATGGCTGCGGCGGACAGCGACCACCACGGCGTGACGGAGGAGTTGAGCGCCACGAGCGACACGGGCAGGAGCTGCACTTCGGTGAAGGTCATGGTGAAGGCGAAGAAGAAGTCGTTCCAGCCGAAGATCAGGCAGAACATGGACGCGACGACGAGGCCGGGCAGGGCATTGGGCAGGATCACCCGCAGGAAAGTGGTGACGGGCGTGCAGCCGTCCATCCACGCCATCTCGTCCAGCCCGCGGGGGACAGAGTTGAAGAAGTCCACCATGACCCAGACCGCTATGGGCATCAGCATCGCCACATAGATGAGGATGAGGCCCGGCAGCGTGTCCAGAAGCCCGAGGAAGCGCAGCATCAGGAAGAAGGGGATCGCAAGGACGATGGGCGGCATGATGCGCTGGCTGATGAAGAAGAAGGTGATGTCCCCGTTCCCCAGCGGCCCCGCCTTGAAGGTGAAGCGCGACAGGCCATAGGCCGCCAGCGTCCCGAGGACGAGGGCAATGGCCGATCCCGACAGCGTGACGATGGCGGAATTGGCATAGGGTTTGAGGATGTTGATCCCGCCGACACCCCCGAACAGCGACTGCCATCCCGCGAGCGAGGGTTCGAATTGCAGCCATGGCAGCCATTTGGCCCCGGCGGTCACGGAATTGGCGGTCTTGAAGCTGGTCGAGATCATCCACAGGAAGGGAAAGATCACGAAGGCCGACCACAGCAGGACGGCAAGGTATTTGAGGGCGAGGTAGAAGGTTCTCATGTCCGGTCCTTCACCATCAGGCGGATCAACGCCTTGGCGATCAGCGTGAGTGCCACGCTCATGACGATCAGGTAGGTGAGCGAGAGCGAGGCCGAGTAGCCGATCTGGAAGTCGCGCATCCCGCGGATGTAGATGTAATAGCTGGTCGTTTCGGTCGAAGTGCCGGGTCCGCCCGAGGTCAGGACATAGACCGTCTCCATCAGTTTCGACGCCTCGATCAGCCGGATCAGGATGGCACCGACGGAGATTGCGCCCATCATCGGGAAGGTCACCGACAGGAAGGTGCGGATCGGCCCTGCGCCGTCGATCCTTGCGGCAAGGAAGGGTTCGTTGGGCAGGGACAGAAGGCCCGCGAGCAGCAGCAGGAACATGAAGGGCGTCCATTGCCAGACTTCGACGATCATCACGGCGGCAAAGGCGTGCCCTGCCTGCGACAGCCAGGGCTGCGCGCCGATGCCGATGGCGTCGAGGATCGGGTTCAGGGGCCCGAGGCTTTCGTGGAAGATGGTCCGCCAGATCACCGACATGACCACGGGGGTCGTCATCATGGGCACGAGGAACAGCACGCGGAAGAAGCGGCGCGCGGCGATGTCGCGCCAGACGAGCAGGGCGAGCGCGAAGCCGAGCGTGTATTGCAGCAGCACGGTGCCCACCGTGAGGACGGAAAGGCGTGTCAGTGCCTCCCAGTAGCGGGCGTCTTCCCAGAGCCGCGCATAGTTCTCGCCGCCGATCCAGTTCAGGCCCGGGTTGTAGACATCCCAGGACGAAAAGCTGACGCGGATCGTGAACAGCAGCGGAAACAGGATGATCGCCACGAGGACCAGCAGCCCCGGCAGCAGGAAGATGTATTTCTGGCGGTACATTGGGGCTCACCGTGAGGGTAGGGGGGCCGCAGGGATGCGGCCCCCCGATGGTGTCGCGACTTACTTGTCTTCCAGTGCCACGACGTTGGCATAAGCCTCGCGGACGCGGTCCACGCCGATGCGGTCGACGATCGCCTTCCATTCGGCGGCGACACCGTCCAGCGCCTCCTGCGCCGTCGCCTCGCCCGACTGGGCACGGGCGACGCCTGCGGCAAGCGAGGACATGAATTCGCCCACGCCCGGCACGCGCAGGTCGAAGACCTGGTTCTTGCCACCGTCGATGGCCTTGAGCGTGTCGGTATAGGTCGTGGCGGTATTCACGTCCCAGCCGAGTTCGGTTTCATAGAAGGCCGGGTCGAAATGCGCCTCGCGGTAGGGGTTCACACCGAAACGGCCAATCTGCAGGTCGGCAAGCGTGTTTGCCTCGTTGCCGAAGAAGCAGAGGTAGTCGAAGGCCATGTCCTGGTTTTCCGACGCGGATGCGACGGCCGAGGACCAGCCCCAGGTCACGTAGGGCGCGGTGTTCGGGGTGTCGAACTTGTCCCACTGTCCGGTGGTGCGGTTCCAGACCTCGGTCGCGCCCGGAAGCGGGGCTGCGGCCACCTTGTTGCGGATCGGGCTGTCTTCCTGCATCGCCTGGATGAAGGCATCGTCCCACGAATAGGACATCAGCGCCTGACCGCCACCGAAGGAGAAGATCTCGTCGCCCAGACCGAAGGAGGTGCCACCCGGAGGCATGGAGGCCTGCGCCGCCACGAACATCTCCAGCCCCTTGACCCAGCCGGGGGTGTTGACCAGCGGCTCCATCGTTTCGAGGTCGAAGAAGAAGCCGCCCTTGACGTCGGGATGCTTGGCATAGGCCGCGACGCGGCTGATGAAGGCCGAGAACATCAGGTCGTCGCGCTTGGTCACTTCGGCCGTACCGAAGTTCGGCGCGCCGTCGCCGTCCCAGTCCATGTTGTTGAAGACGGCGGCGACCTCGTTGTATTCCTCCCACGTTGCGGGGACGGTCAGGTCACGCCCGGTCTTTTCCTTGAACAGCGCCTGCATCTCGGGGTTCGAGAAGACGTCGGAACGGTACTTCAGGTAATGCCGGTCGCCGTCCATCGTGTAGTTCAGCATCTTGCCGTTCCACGTGGCCACGCCCTTGTAGGTCGGCGTCACCGACTGCATCCCCGAGACTTCCTGATAGGCCTGCGGCACTTCGGCGAGGTAGGGGTTGAAGTCGCCCAGCCAGAGCGAGGCGAAGAACAGCACGTCATAGGCCTGCTGCCCGGTCTGGAACGGGATCATGATGCGCTGGAAGAGGTCGCCGAAGGGCACATGCACCACGTTGACCGTGGCCCCGGTCAATTCCTGGAACTGCTGGGCGTGCAGTGCGCTCGGCTCGCCGATCACGGGGATGGCGTGGGTGATGATATTCAGCGTGCGGCCGGAGTAATCCTTGGCATCGATCGAGGCGAAGGAACATGCGCCCGGCACGTCTTCCTTGATCCCGTATTTCGAATAGTCCTGCGCCGCCGCCAGTCCGGCCGAGATCATCAGCGCGGACGTGGCAAGCAGTGCCCCCCGAAGGGTGGTCTTGGTGGTCATGTCGTCTCTCCTCCCAGTGATTTCCGTCGTGGATGGTGTCCGCCCTCAGGGAACGAGGACGGCACGACCCTTGATCAGCCCGTTGTTAAGGTCCTGAAGCGCCTGGTTCGCATCGGCCAGCGCGTAGTGTCTGGTGTGCAGCTCCACGAGGCCGCGGTCGGCCAGCGCCATCAACTCGGTCAGTTCGGCCCATGTGCCGACGAGGTTTCCGATGATGTTCTTCTCGGTGATCACCATGTCCACGGTCGGGACGACGATGTTCTCGCCATAGCCGATCACGTAGTAGCTGCCCGCCGGGCGGGTCATGTCGATGCCCTTCTTCGTGGTGCCCTTCTCGCCCACGAAATCCAGCACGGCCTCGGCACCCTTGCCGCCGGTGAGCGCCTTGACCGCCTCCACCTCGCCGCCATCGGCCTTGACCAGATGGTCCGCCCCGCCCTGCGCGGCGAGTTCCAGCGACCGGTCCGAGATGTCGACCACGATGATCCGCGCCGAGCACATGGCCCGCAGCACCTGGATGCCGATATGGCCCAGACCGCCCGCGCCGATGACGACGACCGACTGGTCGGGCAGGAGCTGCTGCGCGGCCTTCTTTGCGGCGCGATAGGCCGTCAGGCCCGCATCCGCGTAAGGGGCGACATCCTTGGGGGCCAGCGTCCTGGGCAGCGCGATCAGGTTGCGCGACGAGGTGTGCAGGAATTCGGCATAGCCGCCGTTGGAGTCCAGCCCCGGAAACTTGCCGTCGCCATGCATGTCATGGCCGCGACGGCAGGCGATGCAGGTGCCGCCCGTGACCTTGGGATGGACGATGACGGGATCGCCTTTCTTGAAGCCTTCGACCTCGGGGCCGACCTCCTCGATCCAGCCCGCGTTTTCGTGGCCCATGATGAGAGGCAGCAGGCCGGTGCCGGTCGGGTCGGTATGCGGCCGCCAGATGCCTTCGATGATGTGCAGGTCGGTGCGGCAGACGCCTGCGCCACCGATGCGGACGATCACATCGTTCGACTTCTGGATCTTGGGGTCGGGAACGTCCTGCATCGTCACCCAGGTCGGTGCCGTCAGGGCGGGATCGTATTGGTGAAGAACCTGTGCTTTCATCGTCATGCGCCTTGGAAAGACCGCCCCGATACCGGCGGCACGGGAAGAGCAGTGGTGCATGTCGCGGCTGTCGCAAACGCTGCGGCGCAGCATGGGCAGTGTGCGCACAGCTCCTTTACAGGCGGCCGTCCGGCCTGTTCATTTTGCGGACAGAGACGGGACAGCCCTCCAAGGGGCGGGGGTCGCGCCCCCTTCGACTGTCCAGAAAATGGACATTCTGGCGGCGAATCATGTGCCGTGGTTGACTCTGCGGCCCGAACACCCACCATCGCCCCTGTGCCGAGGAGCGGGAGGTGACTTGGCGATGGAAATCCGCACGACCGCGCTCGCGCGCGCACGCCACATGCTCGAAAGCCAGGGAAAGTTTCCAGGCGGCGCGCTTCCGGGTGACATATCGGAAAGCTGGCTGCGCAGTCTGGACCTGGGGCTCGATCCGCTGGCGCGCCACGAAAATCTGATGCTGAGCGATACCGAGTTCAAGCTGACGCAGGACCACCACGCCGATCTGGTGCGTTTCGCGCGACCCGAACTGGAACTGCTGTTCGACCAGATCGCAGGATCGAACTTCATGATCGCGCTCGGCTCGCCTGAAGGGGTGGTGCTGGAAACGCTCGTGGACACGGAATTCGCCGAAAGCGATGCGGGCAAGGCGGTCGTTCCCGCCTCCGTCTGGACCGAGGAGCTGCGCGGAACGAATGCGCTGGGTCTGTGCATCTCGACCCGACGACCGGCACAGGTCTACGGGGGAGAGCATTTCCTGCGGGCGCATTCGGACGTGTCCTGCATCAGCGCGCCGATCTTCGACGGGCGGGGTGGCCTTGCGGGCATTCTGGATGCCTCCTCGCGCTCGACCGTGCGGCAGCAGCACACGGCTGCCCTTGTCCAGATGTCGGCCAGCAATATCGAGAACTGCCTGATCCGGTCGGCCCATGACCGGCGCATCGTCCTGCAATTCCACCCGCGTCCGGAATATCTGGGAACGCTGTCGGTCGGGATGCTGGTGCTGGAGGAGGACTTCTCGATCCATGCGATCAACCGCAAGGGCGAGATGTTTCTGGCCGGCATGCGCAACCTGATCGGCACCAGTTTTGACAGCCTGTTCGAGCAGCGCTTCGAGGATGTCGCCCTGCGGCTGGCCCAGGGCGAGACGCTGCGGGTGCGCGACCGCATGGGATCGGCCGTATCGATGCGCTGCGTTGCCAACCGCGCGAGTTTCGCGCTTGCGGTCCGGCTGTTTTCGGCGGGCACTGCGCGGCAGGCGCGGCCAGCCGTGCCGCAGGCGCCCGAGATGCGGAACCTGTTCCGCGATGTGGTGATCGAGGACGAGGAGCTGGTCCGCAGGCTGCGCCCGCTGCCGAAGGTCGCGACCGCGGGAACCCCGGTCTTCATCCAGGGGGAAACTGGAACGGGCAAGGAAATCATCGCTCGCCTCGCCCACGCGGCGTCCGGCCGCTTCGGGCCTTTCGTGTCGGTGGACGCCCGAACTCTCGGCCTCGATGCGGAAGCTGCCCTTCTCGGTAGGCCCAAAGGTGCGCCGGGGCTTCTCGAACAGGCCGCGCATGGGACGCTTTGCATCGACGAGGTCTCGGCGCTGGGACATTCCGCGCAGGCGACGCTGTTGCAGGTGCTGGATCACGGATCGTTCAGGCATCCGGCGGACGGGCGCGAAGTTCGGTGCCCCGTCCTCTTCGTCAGCACCGCGACCGTCAGCCTGACCGACGAGGTCGCGGCAAGCCGCCTGCTGCCCGCCCTCCGCTATAGGATCGAGGGCTTCTCGATCCTATTGCCGCCACTGCGGGACCGCAGCGATCTGGATGCTCTGGCGCGCCGCTTCGTGCACGCGCAGGGAGAAGGCTTCGAGATCGATCCTTCTGCCCTGAATTTGCTTGCGCGGCATGATTGGCCCGGAAATCTGCATGAACTGCGGTCGATCATCGCCAAGGCCGTGATACAGGCAGCAGGGTCCAAGCTGCACGCCGAGGATTTCGCGCCTCTGCTACCCAACAGTTACACGCCACAGCACGTTGTCGAAGCATGCCCGCAATGCGCCGGTGTGCCGTGGAAGGAAAGCCAGTGCCGCGCTATCCGCGATGCCGTCCGCCAGACGGGTGGCATCGCGCAGGCGGCAAGAGCCTTGGGTATTTCGCGAACGACGATCTACAGGCACTTGCTGGTCCCATGTTGACAAGGGCGCGGGTGGCGAGCCGGTGGAAAAGATGGCCTTGCAAACCGCGTCGGATAGGCGGCATAAAGACGGTCGTCCAGCGGGACAAGCTTGTGGCGCTGGAACGCGACGATTGCCGCTTCCTAGACTTTGGTCAAAACCGTCGAGCGCGGTACCGTCGGCCCAGTCTTCATATCCTCGACCGTCGCGCGCTTCCGCCACTTCGCCACCATCTTCAGGTTAATGCCAAGTTCCTAGCTCAACTGCGAGAGCGAAGCTTTTGATCGCGCTGTATTGCAGCTCTGACAGCGTGCGTGGTCGTGGCGCTCCCGTGACGAACTTGCCCCATAGTTCTTCCTTCCATTCCATCGAAAGAGTCGCTTCATCAAACCGTTGGTTCAAACACCTAGGGCGGAAGTCTCGCGCCAAGCCCGACAAACACGAGTGGTCGAGCGCATGCGATAACTCCATTAACGAACCGGTTTCACCCACAAATGACCCCGCTTTTGGATATGCGTCAAATCAGCATGAGGCTGTAAGTCATGAAGGAAGTCAGCGCTGGCCGAATTAAGGTTCAGCCTGCGCTCCACTTTGACCATTTGAAACAAGGGTCAAACCCTTCTCAGGCGTGAGGGCTTTCGAATAATCTCGACAAAAGCGCGCGACGTCTTGAGTCTCAGGGAGAGTGTGCCATCCGTGGGATATGTGACGAGGCGGCCCACTTTGCTATTGCAAGTGCATGCATAGACGGCGCAGCGGCTCGTGGAGCGCGAGGAACCTAACTCCGCCCAAGAAACTCGCCGCCCCAGTGATGGAGCAGCGCAATCTTAATTCCGCGTCGAATCGTGATTGGGACAGGCCTATGTTCGCGAAAGCAGCGCGTCGGGGCGCATGCGGGCGATGCCTTGGGTGATGAGGGCGGCGAGGACGACCTTGATTAGGTCGCCGGGGAGGAAGGCCGTCACCATGAGGGTGGCTTCGCCGAGGGACTTGTCCAGCATCAGGGCAAGGCCGGGGATGCCGAAGGCGTAGAGCGCGATCACGCCACCGAGGAAGGCGCCCAGCGCGGAGGCGGGGAGGATGGCAGTGCGCAGCTTTTCCGTCACGAGGCCTGCGACGAAGGCGGCGACGGGGAAGCCGATCAGGAAGCCCACGGTGGGCGAGGCGAAGACGCCGAGGCCGCCGCGTCCGCCGGAGAGCAGCGGAAGGCCAAGCGCCAAGAGGGCGAGGAAGAGAAGCACTGCCAGCGCGCCGCGCTTGGCACCCAGCACCGTGCCGCAGAGCATGATGCCGAGCGACTGGGCGGTGATCGGCACGCCGAAGGGCAGCATGATTTGCGGCACGAAGCCCAGCACTGCGATCAGGGCGGCGAAGAGGGCGATATGGGCAAGGCTACGTTCCATGGCAGTCTCCTTTTGCGTGGTGGTCCGTCTAGTCTGAGCCGCCCCGGTCGCGCAAGTCTGCGTGTATAGAGCAGCCTCGAAAGACGGCGTGGTTCATGGCCTGATGCAGGACTGATAGTGGAAAGTCCAGCGGTCAAACCCGGTGGCCCCACAAGCCTGCCGGATCGACACTGCCCAATCGCTGCACATCACGCGAACAAGTTCACGCATCCGACACGGCTTCAAAGCCTTCGCCGGATCACGTCCTGCAGTATTTCCCGATGCGAAGTCAGGTCCGCCACGATCCTCTTCAGCCGGGCATTCACGTCCTCGAGCTGCTTGAGCCGCTTCATCTCGGTCGGAAGCAAACCAGTATACATCTTCTTCCAATTGAAGGAGGTCGCCTGACTGATCCCAGCCTTCCAGCAGATCTCCGCAACCGGCGTTCAGACTTCGCCCTGCTCGATGATGAACGCCTTCTGCACGTCCGTGAAATTTCTCGCCGTCAGTTGTGGAAAGGAGGGGATCCTCGCGAGACGGGCGAAAATAACCGCAGAGAGCGCGCGTCGCTGCATCGCCCGCCGAGGTCCGATCGACGACCATACCGAAACACTCGCCAGTGACGATAGAACACTTGGTTGGACAATTTGCCATTCCGGTGTGGCCCGGGCTCCAGTCTGTGCGCCGGGACAAGTGCCACCAAATTGCGCTTCAGCCCTCCCTGAAACAGCGCTGCTCGGAGGTGCCTCGCCTTCCTGCGTTCGGCGTTTAGTAGAACGGAAAGCACCGGGTCGCACTGTCGGCGTGAGGGAATGCTCTCGTTTCTGTGCAGAAACGCCGAAGACGGCAGAGAACACATTGATCAGCGTGCCGCCGCGAACAGGTCCTGCACGTCAAGGTGTACGGCCAGATGGTCCACCAGCGCGTCGAGCGTGGCTTCGACCGTAGCCAGATGGGATCGCGGCGCGGCCTTGATGCCGAGACGGACAAGAAAGGCTGCGCGGAAGGCGTCAGAAGTGAACAGACCGTGCAGATAGCTTCCAGCGATCCGTCCATCTGCGGTGGCGGCACCCTCCGGGCAACCGTTCACAACGGCGAAGGGGCGCTGGCAGTCAGCGCCATGGGTACGGCCGATGTGAATTTCGTACCCGTCGACGGACAGGCCGGTTCCGGTATGGGTTACTGTTACTCGGGCAAGTCGCTTGTTAGGTGACATGACGGTTTCCACGTCCAGCAACCCCAACCCCGCCGTTTCGCCCGCCGGTCCTTCGATCCCGTCAGGATCGGCTACGGACCGCCCTAGCATCTGGTAGCCGCCGCAGATGCCCAGCACATGCCCGCCGCGCCGAACATGAGCCGCAAGGTCGATGTCCCACCCCTGTGCGCGCAGAAAGGCCAGATCGCCGCGCGTGGATTTCGATCCCGGAATGATCACCAGACGCGCGTCACCCGGAATGGCCTCTCCCGCCCTGACCATGACAAGGTTCACGCCCGGCTCGGCCTTAAGCGGGTCGAGGTCGTCGAAATTCGCGATGCGCGACAGGGTCAGGCAGGCGATGGTGATCCCGTCGCCGCGCGGGGAGGACGCGATGTCCAGCGCATCCTCGGCCGGCAGGAGATGGGCCTGCGGGAACCACGGCACCACGCCGAAGCCGCGCCAGCCCGTGCTGCGTTCGATCAGAGCATAACCGTCATCGAAGAGCCGCGGGTCGCCGCGGAACTTGTTGATCAGGAAGCCCGCCACCATGGCCGCATCGGCGGGGTCGATCACCGCCTGCGTGCCCACGACCTGTGCAATCACACCGCCACGGTCGATGTCGCCCGTCAGGATCACGGGCACGTCGGCGGCGCGCGCAAAGCCCATGTTGGCAATGTCGCCCGCGCGCAGGTTCACCTCGGCAGGGCTGCCCGCGCCTTCGACGATCACAAGGTCATGCGCGGATCTCAGGCGGTGGAAGCTTTCCAGCACCGCGCCCATCAGTTGCGGCTTCAGCGCCGCATAGTCCCGCGCCCGCGCGGTCGTCAGGCGCTTGCCCTGCACGATCACCTGCGCGCCCACATCCGATTCCGGCTTCAGGAGCACGGGGTTCATGTCGGTATGGGGTTCCAGCCCGCAGGCCATCGCCTGCATCGCCTGCGCGCGCCCGATCTCGCCCCCGTCCACGGTCACGGCGGCGTTGTTCGACATGTTCTGCGGCTTGAAGGGCGCGACCGACAGCCCGCGCCGCCGCGCCGCGCGGCAGAGGCCCGCGACCAGCATCGACTTGCCGACGTTTGAGCCGCAGCCCTGGATCATCAGCGCGGGCATCGGATCAGAACTCCACCCCCGGCTGGCCCTTGATGCCCGACCGGAAGGGGTGCTTGACCAGCGTCATCTCGGTCACCAGATCGGCGGCTTCGATCAGCGCCTCTTTCGCGTTGCGCCCCGTCAGGCAGACATGGGTCAGCGGCGGCTTCTCCTCGCGCAGGAACTCCAGCACCTCGTCGAGGTCGAGGTAGTCGTAGCGCAGCGCGATGTTGATCTCGTCCAGAAGGACGAAGCGGATCTCGGGGTTGCGGATCAGTTCCTTCGCCTTTTCCCAGCCCGCACGCGCGGCGGCGATGTCGCGGGCCTTGTCCTGCGTTTCCCACGTGAACCCCTCGCCCATCGCGTGGAACTGGCAGAGGTCGCTGAAATTCGCCTCGATCAGGCGGCGTTCGCCCGTATCCCACGCGCCCTTGATGAACTGCACCACGGCCGAGGGCATCCCGTGCGCGATGCAGCGCAGGATCATCCCGAAGCCCGAGGAGGATTTGCCCTTGCCCGCGCCGGTATGGACGATGATCAGCCCCTTCTCGCCCGACTTGCCCGCCATGATCTTGTCGCGGGCGGCCTTCTTCTTGGCCATCTTGGCGGCGTGGCGGGCCAGATCGTCGGTCCCGGCTGCGGCATCCGTGTCGGTGTTGTCGGCCATGATGACGTTTCCTTTTCCTTGACTCCGCCTGCCTTGTGGCAGACAGGGAACCATTGGCGCTGGTGCCTGTCCTAGGGCAGGCGAGAAGGGAATGCGACAGGTTTTGCGACGTCCCACGTCGCGGGTCCGAAGCGCAGCCGCCCCCGCGACCGTGACCGGAAAGGTCTGTCCCATGCCACTGGCCGCAAAGCCGGGAAGGCGGACAGGGCGCCGGGGTCCGGCTTCACCGCCGCAGCCCCGATATCCGCAAGCCGGGAGACCTGCCAGCCGCCGGAACTGAAACGCGCGGACGGGGTGTTCCGTGACCTTCGGACCAAGGGCATCGTCGCGCCCTTGCCGCAGGCCATCCCTTCCGCAGAATTGACCGGAGTGGGCATGGCCACAGTTCTGCATGTCTGCACCACCTGCCGCGCCGGCCAGCCGGTGCCGGAGGGCACCGATGCACCCGGACGCCGCCTGTATGACGCGCTGGCGGCAGAGGCTGCGCCCGACGGTGTGACGATCTGCCCCGTCGAATGCCTGTCGGCCTGCGATCACGGCTGCTCGGTCGCGCTCAGCAAGCCCGGCGCGTGGTCCTATGTCTATGGCCGCATGACCGATGCCGACGCCCCCGAAATCCTGCGCGGCGCCGCCCTCTACGCCGGAACGGCCGATGGCCTCGTGCCGTGGCGCGACCGGCCCGTGATCTTCCGCAAGCAGAGCCTTGCCCGTATCCCCCCGCTGGAGCCCGTGAAATGACCGACCTGACCAAGATCCCCGTCACCGTGATCACCGGCTTTCTGGGGGCGGGCAAGACGACGCTGATCCGCCACCTGATGCAGAACCCGCAGGGCAAGCGTCTGGCGATCCTCGTCAACGAATTCGGCACCGTGGGCGTGGATGGCGACATCCTGAAATCCTGCGCCGACGAGAACTGCCCTGAGGAAAACATCGTCGAACTGGCCAACGGCTGCATCTGCTGCACCGTGGCCGACGACTTCATCCCGACGATCGAGGCGCTGATGGCTCTGCCCCGGCGACCCGACCATATCCTGATCGAAACCTCGGGCCTCGCGCTGCCGAAGCCGCTGCTGAAGGCCTTCGACTGGCCCGCGATCCGGTCGAAGATCACGGTCGATGGCGTGATCGCGCTGGCTGATGCCGAGGCGGTGGCGGCGGGCCGCTTCGCGCCCGACGTGGCGGCGGTGGATGCCCAGCGCGCCGCCGATGACAGCATCGACCATGAAACACCCCTGTCCGAGGTGTTCGAGGACCAGATCCTGTGTGCCGACCTGATCCTGCTGTCCAAGGCCGATCTTGCGGGCGATGCGGGGCTGGCGGCCGCGCGCGGCGTGATCGCGGCGGAAATGACCCGCAGCGTGCCGATGATCGCCATGACCGACGGGGTGATCGACCCGCGCGTGATCCTCGGCCTGAATGCCGCGGCCGAAGATGACCTTGCCGCACGGCCCAGCCACCATGACGGGCATGACGACCACGAGCACGAGGATTTCGACAGCATCGTCGTGGACCTGCCCGAAGTGGCCGATCCAGCCGATCTGGCCAGCCGCATCCAGCGCCTTGCGCGCGAGTTGAACATCCTGCGGGTCAAGGGCCATGTCGCCGTGTCGGGCAAACCGATGCGCCTTCTGGTGCAGGCGGTGGGCGAAAGGGTGCGCCGCCAGTTCGACCGCCCGTGGGGCGATGCGCCGCGCCGGTCGCAGCTCGTGGTGATCGCGGAACATGACGACATCGACGAAGCCGCGATCCGCGCCGTGCTGGGGGCGTAAAGCAGACAGATGCACGTCGTTTTCCGCGACAGTCGGGGACTCGATACGGCAGACGCGCCGTTCGATCCGGGTCAGGATCCGGCGGACCTGATCGTCCTGTCCTTTTCGGACAGCGACCTTGGCGCGTTTGCGGCGGGCTGGCAGCGGGCGGCGGGCAAGCTGCCCGCGCTGCGCCTGCAGAACATCGTGGCGCTGAAGCATCCGGTGTCGGTGGATACCTATGTGGAACGCACGCTCTCGGGCGCGAAGGCGATCCTGATCCGCCTGATCGGGGGCGAGGCCTATTGGCCCTATGGCATCGCATCCATCCAGGACCTTGCCCGCCGCAAGGGCATCGCGCTGGCCGTGCTGCCCGCCGACGGGCGGCCCGATCCGGCGCTGGATGCGGCATCGACGCTGCCGGTGTCCACCCTGCGGCGGCTGCAGGAACTGTGCGACACGGGCGGAGCCGTGGCGGCACAGGCGGCGCTGGCACAGCTTTGCCTTGCGGCGGGGCTTTATGCGGGGCCGGTGCCGGGAGACAAGCGGCTGGCGGACATGGGGTTCTATGATCCCGATCTGGGCGTGATCCCCGCCCCGCCGGATGCGCCCCATGTGCTGGTCAGCTTTTATCGCAGCTACATGACGGCCGCCGACACCGCGCCCGTCGATGCGCTGATCCGCGCCTTCCGCGCCGATGGCATCGCGGCGGTGGGGGTCTTTGCCCCGTCGCTGAAGGCGGCGGGCTTCGCAGGCTGGCTGCGCCCCGTGCTGGAGGCGCGTCCGCCCGTCGCGGTGGTCAATGCCACCGCCTTTTCGGCCCGCGCCGATGACGGGTCCACCCCCTTTGACGCCGCCGATTGCCCCGTATTCCAGGTGGCCCTGTCCACCGCCCGCCGCCGCGACTGGGCCGAATCCGACCGTGGCCTGTCGCCCGCCGATCTGGCGATGCATGTCGTACTGCCCGAGGTGGACGGGCGGCTGTTCGCAGGCCTCGTGTCCTTCAAGTCGCCGGGAAAGCGCGATCCCGACCTGCAATTCTCGCGCTTCGCGCATCGGGCGGATGCGGAACGGGTGGAGGCGGTCGTCGCACGGGTGAAAGGCTGGCTGCGTCTGGCCGAAACCGCGCCGCAGGAACGGCGGCTGGCGGTCGTCCTGTCCACTTATCCCGGACGCGCGCACCAGATGGCCCATGCCGTGGGCATGGATGCGCTGGCATCGACCGAGGCGCTGGTGGCCGATCTGGCGGATGCGGGTCATGTGACGGGCCATGCCGCGCCGCTTGCCCCTGCCCTGACGGCGCAGACGATCGCGTGGCCCTTGGCCGATTACCTTGCCGCGCTGGAAACCCTCCCTGCATCGCTGCGCGAGGCGCTTTCTGCTGCTTGGGGCGCGGCATCGGACGATCCGGCCTGCACGGACGGCACCTTCCGCTTCCCCGCGGTGCAGCGCGGTAACGTCCTCGTCGCGCTGCAACCCGAACGGGGCGAGGTCGCGCTGCGTGACGGGGAATACCACGACCTGTCGCGCACGCCGCGGCATGGCTACGTGGCCTTCTACCTGTGGCTCCGCGCGCAGGGCCTGCATGCCCTTGTCCATATGGGCGCGCATGGCTCGCTGGAATGGCTGCCGGGGAAATCCGTGGCCCTGTCCCCCGACTGCTGGCCCGAGGCGCTAATTGGCGACCTGCCTGTGATCTATCCCTTCATCGTCAACGACCCGGGCGAGGCCGCGCAGGCCAAGCGCCGGATCGGAGCGCTGACCTTGGGCCACCTGCCACCGCCCCTTGCCCGCGCCTCCCTGCCCGAAGGGATGCATCGGCTTGAACGGCTTCTGGACGAATATTCCACCGCAGACGGCCTCGACCCCGCCCGCCGCGACCGGCTGATCGCGGATATCAGGGCCGAGGCGCAGGCGTCGGGGGTTGAGGCCGACCTTGGCATCCCCGCCGGCGCGGGCGCGGCCGAGGCGATCACGCGGATCGACCGTTTCGTCTGCGACATCAAGGAAAGCCAGTATGGCGACGGGCTGCATGTCCTTGGCCGTGGTGCCTGCGGCGATGCCGAACGTGCGGGGCTGCTGCGCGCGCTGTCGGGGCGGCGGGTCGCTGCGGGACCGTCCGGCAGCCCCGCACGGGGCCGGTCCGATGTGCTTCCCACGGGGCGGAACCTCTTTGCCGTCGATCCGCGCGCGGTGCCCAGCCGCGCCGCCCATGCCCAAGGCGTGAAACTGGCCGAGGAATTGCTGCGCCGCCATCTGCAGGATCAGGGCGACTGGCCGCAGGGTCTGGTCGTGGACCTGTGGGGCAGCGCCACGATGCGCACGGCGGGCGAAGAGTTTTCCATGGCCCTGCATCTGGCGGGTCTGGCCCCCGTGTGGGATGCCGGATCGGGCCGTGTGTCGGGGGTGGAGGTGGTTCCGCTGGCCCTGCTGAACCGCCCGCGCATCGACGTGACGCTGCGGGTGTCCGGGCTTTTCCGCGATGTCTTCCCCGGCCTTGCGACGCTGTTCGAAACCGGTGCCGCGATGCTGGCCGAACGCGACGAGGCGGTGGAGGACAACCCCTACCGCCAGCAGGCATCGCGGGTCTATGGCCCGAAGCCGGGGCAGTATGGCCTTGGCATGGGCGTTGCGATGGATGACTTCACCCCCGAAGCGCGGGCCGCGGCGGGCGAGGCATGGATCGCCGCGTCAAGCTGGGCCATCGGCGCGGACGGGCAAAGCCGCGACGACCGCGCGGGGCTGGAGGCGCGGTTGCGCGGGGCCGACAGTTTCGTGCACGCGCAGGACCTGCCGGAATCCGACGTGCTGCTGGCCGCGGACCATGCCGCGCACGAGGCGGGGTTTGCCGCAGCCCTCGCCCGGCTGGGCGCGGCGAAACCGGCGCTTTACCATCTGGATGCCACGCAGCCCGACCGCCCCCGCGCCCGCAGCCTGACCGAAGAGATCGCCCGCGTCGTCCGCGCCCGTGCGGTCGATCCGAAATGGGCCGACGGCATGATGCGCCACGGCTTCCGCGGCTCGGCCGAGATTGCGGCGACCGCCGATCACATGGCGGCATTCGCCCATCTGGCGGGGGTCGTGCCGCCGCATCTGTTCGACCTGTATCACGAGGCGACCTTGGGCCGCGACGATGTGGTGGATTTTATGGCGCGCGAAAATCCGGCAGCACTGTCGGCGCTGCGCGACCTCTTCCGCCGTCTGGCCGAGGCAGGGCTCTGGGTGACGCGCCGCAATTCCATCGCGGCGACGCTGGAGGTCGGGGCATGACGGGGGCGGCGTTCCAAGTGCAGGGCTGGTGCCCCGGCGCGCTCAGACCGATGATGTCGGGCGACGGGCTGGTGGTACGCGTGCGCCCGCAGGGCGGGCGCCTGTCGCCCGTGCAGGCGGCAGGGATCGCGGCGGCGGCGCGGGCGCATGGCAACGGGCTGATCGACCTGTCGGCACGCGGCAACGTGCAATTGCGCGGCGTGACAGAGGGCTCTCACGCCCCCCTGATTGCGGACCTGCGCAAGCTGGACCTGATCGACGCCGATGCGGCGGACGAGGCGCGGCGCAACATCCTCGTCACGCCCTTTGCCGACGCGGCGACCGATACGCTTGCGGCGCGGCTTGGCGCGGCCTTGGCCGACATGCCCCCCCTGCCCGGCAAGTTCGGCTTTGTCGTGGATACCGGACCCGCCCCCGTCTTTGCAGGGATCGCAGGGGATATCCGGCTGGAACGCGCCACGGATGGCGGGCTGGTCCTGCGCTGCGACGGGCTGGCGCTGGGTGCGGCAGTGAGCGAAAGCGAAGCGCCTGCCGCCGCCGTGGCACTCGCCCGCTGGTTCGTGGCATCGGGCGGCGTGTCGGGTGGCCGTGGCCGCATGGCGGCGCTGGTCGGTCGTGGCATCCTGCCCGATGGTGATCTGGCCCCCCGTATCGCCCCCGCCCCTGCCCTTCCGACACCGCAACCGTCCATCGTGCCACAAGGCGCGCTGGTAGGCTTTGCCTTCGGTCAGATGCAGGCGGAAACGCTGGAGGCGCTCGCCGCTCTCGGATCGCTGCGCGTGACGCCGTGGCGGATGCTGCTGGTCGAGGGGCTGGCAGCGATGCCCGCGCTGTCCGGCCTCGTGACGCACGGCGACGATCCGATCCGGCGGGTAGAGGCATGCTCCGGCGCACCCGCCTGCCTTCAGGCGCTGGCCCCCGTGCGCGACATTGCCGCGCGGCTTGCAACCCAAGTGCCGCAGGGCCGCGTCCTGCATGTTTCGGGCTGCGCCAAGGGCTGCGCCCATCCTGCGCCTGCCGATGTGACGCTGGTCGCCACCACGGCGGGCTTCGACCTGATCCGCAACGGAAGCACGCTGGACGCGCCCCTGCGGCGCGGTCTGGCCCATGACGACATCGACCTGAAGGGACTGTTCTGATGCCGCATACCTACGAAACCGACGGCGCCAAGATCTACGTCCAGTCCTTCGCCACGATCCGGGCCGAGGCCGACCTTGCCCGCTTTACGCCAGAGGAAGAGATCGTCGTCGTCCGCATGATCCACGCCGCCGGAATGGTCGGGCTGGAACACCACGTCCGCTTCACCCCCGGCATGGCCATCGCCGCCCGCGCGGCGCTAGAGGGTGGCGCGCCGATCCTGTGCGACGCGCGGATGGTCAGCGAAGGCATCACCCGTCCCCGCCTGCCCGCGAAGAACGAGGTGATCTGCACGCTGCACGATCCGTCTGTCCCCGCACTGGCCGCCAAGATCGGCAACACCCGTTCCGCCGCGGCGGTGGAGCTGTGGCGTCCGCACCTTGCGGGCGCGGTGGTCGCCATAGGCAATGCGCCGACCGCGCTGTTCCATCTGCTGAACATGCTGGAACACCCCGACTGCCCCCGCCCCGCCGCGATCATCGGCTGCCCCGTGGGCTTCATCGGGGCGGCGGAATCGAAGGACGCGCTGATGGCCGCTCCGCCCGCGCCTTCGGTGATCGTCGAAGGGCGTCTGGGCGGCTCGGCCATCACCGTCGCCGCCGTCAACGCATCGGCGAGCCGTAAGGAATGACGACGGGCCGCATCATCTGCGCAGGGCTTGGCCCGGGCGATCCCGACCTGATCTCGGTCCGTTCCGACCGCGCGATCCGCGCGGCGAAGCATGTCGCCTATTTCCGGAAGCCGGGCCGTCAGGGACAGGCGCGGCGGATCGTGGACGGGATGCTTCTGCCCGATGCCGTCGAACTGCCGATGGAATATCCGGTCACGACCGAGCTTCCCTTCGACAGCGCGGAATACAACGACCTGCTGTCCGCCTTCTACGACGACTGGGCCGCGCGGCTGGAAGGTATGGCGCGGGCGGGTCAGGATGTGGTCGTGCTGTGCGAGGGCGATCCCTTCTTCTACGGCTCTTTCATGCACCTTTACGTGCGGCTGAAGAATGTCGTCCCCGTCGATGTGATCCCCGGCATTCCCGGCATGGTGGGCTGCTGGAACGCCTCCGGCCAGCCGATCACATGGGGCGACGATGTGCTGACCGTCCTGATGGGCACCCTGCCCGAAGAAGATCTGGTGCACCACATGCAGGCCTCGGACGCGCTGGCGATCATGAAGACGGGCCGCAACCTGCCCCGCGTGCGACGCGCGCTTGAGGCTGCGGGGCGGCTGGGCGATGCGTGGCTGGTGGAACGCGGCACGATGCCGAACCAGCGGCTGGTGCGGCTTCAGGATGTGGACGCCGCCGACTGCCCCTATTTCGCGATCGTTCTGGTGCATGGGCACGGCCGCCGCCCGGTGGCGGGGGGCGAGGAATGAGTGCCGGATGGATCGCCGTCGCGGGCCTTGGCCCCGGTGACGAGGCGCTGGTGACGCCCGAAGTGCGGGCGGCGCTGGCCGAGGCGACGGATGTGGTGGGCTATATCCCCTACGTCGCCCGCGTCGCGGCGCGGGATGGCCTGACGCTGCACCCGTCGGACAACCGCGTGGAGCTGGACCGCGCGCAATTCGCGCTGGACCTTGCGGAAGCGGGGCAGCGGGTGGTGATCGTGTCCTCGGGCGATCCCGGCGTCTTCGCCATGGCCTCGGCACTCTTCGAGGCGCTGGAGGCGAACCCCGACCGCCATGATGCCGATATCCGCATCCTGCCCGGCATCACGGCGATGCTGGCGGCGGCGGCGCGGGCGGGAGCGCCCTTGGGGCACGATTTCTGCGCCATCAACCTGTCCGACAACCTGAAACCCTTTGCCGAGGTGGAACGCCGCCTGCGCCATGCCGCGCGGGGGGGCTTTGCGATGGCCTTCTACAACCCGCGCTCCAAATCCCGCCCCCACCAGTTCGAACGGGTGCTGGAGATTTTGCGCGAGGAATGCGAACCCGCCCGCCTGATCCTGTTTGCCCGCGCCGTGACGACGCCGGACGAGGCGATCACCTGCGTGCCGCTGGCCGAGGCGACGCCCGAGATGGCCGATATGCGCACCGTCGTGATCGTCGGGAACGAATCCACCCGCCGCGTGGGGCGCTGGGTCTATACGCCGCGGTCGGTATCGGCATGAGCGAGCCACGCCATCACCTCCTCCACCGATGCCACCACCCTGCGGGGCGGCAGCGCGGGGCGGTCGATCAGGATCACGGGCAGGCGCAGGGCGCGGGCGGCGATCAGCTTCGCCTCGGCCCCCGCGCCGCCCGCGTTCTTGGCGACGACATGGGTGATGGCATGGTCGCGCAGAAGCGCGGTATCGGCTGCGGCATGGAAGGGGCCACGGTCGATCACGACCGTCGCCTGCGGCAGTGGCGGCGGCACCTCGGGCGGATCGACGAGGCGCAGCAGGTAATGGTGCTGCGCTTTGGCGGCAAAGGGGGCGAGTGTCTGCTTGCCGATGGCCAGAAAGACGCGGGCCGGATCGTCGGGCAGCGCCGCGACGGCCGCGTCGATATCCGCCACATGCCGCCAGTCATCGCCCGCCTGCGCCTGCCAAGGGGCGCGTTCCAGCGCGATCAGGGGCGTTCCGGTTTCCGCGCAGGCGGCGATGGCGTTCCCGCTCATCCTTGCTGCGAAGGGGTGGGTCGCATCGACGACATGGATGATCCCCTCGCGCCGCAGATACTCCGCCAACCCCTCTACCCCGCCGAAGCCGCCCACGCGCATGGGCAGGGACTGGGCCACGGGCGCATCCGTGCGACCTGCATAGGAAAAGACCGCATCCATCCGCGCATCGGCCAGCGCGCGGGCCAGACGGCTCGCCTCGGTCGTGCCGCCGAGGAGGAGGATGCGCGTCATGTCTGAACCCTGGCTGTCGATCATCGGTCTGGGCGAAGATGGACCGGCGGGCCTGTCGGATTCAAGCCGTGCCGCGCTGGCGGGGACCGAGGTGGTGTTCGGCGGGCCGCGCCATCTGGCACTGGTCGGCGCGGGCGCACGGGGGCGGGAATGGCCGGTGCCCTTCGACCTTGCGCCGCTTCTGGCCTTGCGCGGGCGGCGGGTGGCGATGCTGGTGTCGGGCGATCCCTTCTGGTTCGGCGCGGGCGGGTCGGTCGCGGCGCATCTGCCGCCTGCGGAATGGGTGGCCTATCCGGTGGCAGGGACCTTCTCGCTGGTCGCCGCGCGTCTGGGTTGGCGGATGGAGGATGTCTTCTGCCTCGGCCTGCATGCCGCGCCCTATGCCCGCCTGCGCCCCGTTCTGGCGCGGGGGGTGCGGGTCATCTGTACGTTGCGCGACGGGGCTGCGGTCGGGGAGCTCGCAACTTGGCTGGCGGCGAACGGCTTTTCTGACGCGCGGCTGATGGTCTGCGAATGCATGGGTGGTCCACGCGAACGGGTGCGGGCGGGCACGGACTGGCCGGATGTCGCAGCCCCCGTGGCCGTGGCCATCGACGGGGCGGACCTGCCGCGCGGGGCGGGGCTGTCGCGGGCGTCCGGCCTGCCGGATGACCTGTTCCGGCATGACGGGCAGATCACCAAGCGACCCGTGCGGGCGCTGACGCTGTCGGCGCTTTCCCCCCGCCCGCAGGAACTGCTTTGGGATATCGGAGGTGGCTCCGGCTCCATCTCGGTCGAATGGTGCCTGTCGGGCGGGCGGGCCATCTGCATCGAGGCGCGAGAGGATCGCGCCGCCAATATCCGCGCCAATGCCGAAGCCTTCGGCATCGCGCACCGGGTGGAGGTGCGGGTCGGCGCGACGCTGCCGATGCTGTCGGACCTGCCCGCGCCGGATGCCGTCTTCGTCGGCGGCGGCGGGGATGCGGCGCTGCATGAGGCGCTCTGGCCACTTCTGCCCGATGGCGCGCGGGTGGTGGCGAATGGCGTGACCATCGACACCGAAACCGTACTGGCCGACTGCCACGCCCGCCATGGCGGCACGCTGACCCGCATCGACATTGCCGAGGCCACCGCGCTTGGCCGCTTCCGCGACTGGCAGGCCGCACGGCCCGTGGTGCAGTGGAGGGCAGTGAAATGAGGGTGGCGGGCATCGGCTTCCGCGACGGCGCGGGGATTGACTCGCTGCGCTGGGTGCTGGCGGCGGTCGAGGCGAAGGGAGGGGCCGCGGATGCGCTGGCGACCCTGCCGGAAAAAGCCCCCGCCCTGCGCGCGCTGGCAGAGGAACGCAGTCTGCCGCTCCATCCCGTCAGCGTCGCGGGCGTGGACACCCCCACCCGCTCCTCCCGCATCGAAGCGATGCACGGCACCGGATCGGTGGCCGAGGCCGCGGCGCTGGTCGCGGCCGGAACGGGCGCAAGGATCACCGTGGCGCGGATCACCGCGCCCGACGGCATGGCGACCTGCGCCATGGCCGAGGTTGAAGGAAGAAACGAATGACCGTCCATTTCATCGGCGCGGGCCCGGGCGCGCCTGACCTGATCACCATCCGTGGCCGCGACCTGATCGCCGCCTGCCCCGTCTGCCTTTACGCCGGAAGCCTTGTCCCCGAGGCGCTTCTGTCCCACTGCCCCCCCGGTGCGCGGATCGTGAACACGGCACCGCTCAGCCTTGACGAGATCATGGCCGAGATCGCCGCCGCGCATGAGGCGGGCCATGATGTGGCGCGGCTCCATTCCGGCGACCTGTCGGTCTGGTCGGCGATGGGCGAGCAACTCCGCCGTCTGCGGGCGATGGGCATCCCCTATGACGTGACGCCCGGCGTGCCGTCCTTCGCTGCCGCCGCCGCGCTGCTGGGCGCGGAACTGACGCTACCCGGCGTGGCGCAGTCGGTCGTGCTGACCCGCACCTCCGGCCGCGCCTCGGCCATGCCGGAAGGCGAGAGCCTGGAGAATTTCGCCCGCACGGGGGCGACGCTGGCCATCCACCTGTCGGTCCATGTGCTGGCCGATGTGGTGGCCCGCCTTTCGCCCCATTACGGCGCGGATTGCCCCGTGGCGGTGGTGTTCCGCGCAAGCTGGCCGGATCAAAAGGTCGTCCGCGCCACGCTTGGCACCATCGAAACCGCCATCGGCGAGGGCGAGCGCACGGCGCTGATCCTTGTCGGCCGCGCCATCGGAGCCGAGGAGTTCGACGAAAGCCGCCTTTACGCGGGCGATTACGACCGCCGCTATCGCCCCGTCGGCACCCATCCGCGCTTTCCCGAATGATCCCGAAGGGCATCCTCATCTCTGCCCCTTCCTCGGGCAGCGGAAAGACCACGGTCACGCTGGGGCTGATGGCGGCCTTCCGCGCGCGGGGGCTTTCGGTTCAGCCCTTCAAATGCGGGCCGGATTACATCGACCCCGCCTTCCATGCGGCGGCGGCGGGGCGGGCTTCGGTGAACCTCGACAGCTGGGCGATGGCACCCGCGCGTCTGGCCACGCTGGCACAGGTGGCGGACGGGGCCGATCTGGTGGTGGCCGAAGGGGCGATGGGCCTCTTCGACGGGGTGGCGAAGAAGGGCGAGACGGGCACAGGTGCCAGCGCCGACATCGCCGCGCGGATGGGCTGGCCCGTGGTCGCCGTCATCGACACCTCCGGTCAGGCGCAGACGGCGGCGGCGGTGGCGGTGGGGCTGTCGCGCTTCTGGCCGGATGTGCGGCTGGCGGGGGTGATCCTGAACAAGGTCGCCTCGCCCCGTCACGAGGCGCTCTTGCGGTCGGGCTTCGAATGCGCAGGCATCCCCGTTCTGGGCGCGCTGCCGCGCAATGCCTCGGTATCCGTGCCGGAACGGCATCTGGGGCTGGTGCAGGCCGAGGAATTGCCGCGTCTGAACGAAATCCTTGCAGCGGCGGCAGGGTTCGTCGCGGCGCATTGCGATCTGGATGCCATTCTGGCGCTGGCAGGCGGGGCGGTTCCGCCCGCCACCTGCGCCCCCGTCCCCGCACCGGGCGAGCGGATCGCGTTGGCCCGCGATGCAGCGTTTTCCTTCGTCTATCCGCATCTTCTGGCCGACTGGCGGGCGCGGGGGGCGACGGTTCTGCCCTTCTCTCCGCTGGCCGATGAAGCGCCCGATCCTTCGGCCACGGTCTGCTGGCTGCCGGGGGGATACCCTGAACTGCATGCGGGGCGGCTGGCGGCGGCGGAAACCTTCCGCGCGGGATTGGCAGCGTTTGCCGAGACGCGGCCCGTGCATGGCGAATGCGGGGGCTACATGGCGCTGGGTGCGGGGCTCGTTGCCGCCGATGGCACGCGGCACAGGATGGCGGGGCTTCTGGGGCTGGAGACGAGCTTTGCCAAGCGCAAGATGCATCTCGGCTACCGTCTTGCCCGCCCGCACCAAGCCCTGCCCGCACTGGCCCATGCCCCTGCCCTGCGCGGGCATGAATTCCACTACGCAACGATCCTGTCCCAGCCCAATGCCGCCCTTGCCGATGTGCGCGATGCCAATGGCGAGGCGGTGGCCGAGACGGGATCCTTCCGCCTGACCGCCGGGGGCGGCATGGTCAGCGGCACCTTCTTCCACCTGATTGCCCCCGCCGAGGATCACTTGCCATGACGGGCTTCGTCTCTTTCGTCTCCTCGGGTCCCGGCGACCCCGAACTTCTGACGCTGAAAGCCGCCCGCCGTCTGGCCGAGGCCGAGGTGGTGCTGTTCGACGATCTGTCGGCGGGGCCGATCCTGTCGCATGTCTCGGCAGGCGCGGAATTGGTGGCCGTGGGCAAGCGGGCGGGCAAACCCTCGCCCAAGCAGGACCATGTCAGCCGCCTCTTGGTGGACCATGCCCTGACGGGGCAGCGCGTGGTGCGGCTGAAATCCGGCGACAGCGGCATCTTCGGTCGGCTCGAGGAAGAGATCACCGCCCTGCGCGAGGCGGGCGTGCCCTTCGAGATCGTTCCCGGCGTGCCATCGGCCTGCGCGGCGGCGGCGGCGGCGGGCATTCCCCTGACGCGCCGCCTGACCGCGCGGCGGGTGCAGTTCGTGACGGGGGCTGACGTTACGGGCGGCCTGCCCGAAGGGCTGAATTGGGCGGCGCTTGCCGATGCCGAGGCGACGACCGTCGTCTTCATGGGCAAGCGCACCTTTCCGGTGCTGGTAGCGCAGCTGATCGCCCATGGCCTGCCCCCCGATACGCCCGCGATGCTGGCCGAATCGGTGGGCCATGCCGACCAGCGACTGACGCGTAGTACCATCGCGGCGCTGGCCACCACGCTGGCCGAAGGGCCGGGGGCGCAACCGGGCCTGATCCTCTATGGCCCGCTGGCGGGGGATGACGCGTGAAGGTCACGCTCTGCACGTCCTGCGAGCTGGGGCAGACGGATTTCGCCGTCCGCCTGACGGGCGCACTGGCCGCAGCGGGGATCGCGGCAGAGGTCGGGGGGACCGACTGCATGTCGGGCTGCACGCGGGCATCCACCCTTGCCTTTCGCGCGACCGGCAAGACGGCCTATCTGTTCGGCGACGTGACGGCGGACGACCTGCCCGACCTGGTCACCTTTGCCCGCCTCTATGATGCCGCGCCCGACGGTGTTCTGGCCGATGCCCGCCCCTTAGGGGCGCTGCGCGGCAAGGCCATCGCGCGAATCCCCGGCTGAGGTCGCAATTCGCCCCTGCCGCGCCGCTTGCCAGCTTGACCTGACGGGGGCCTTCGGTCCACATGGGCGGGCAAGGTGTCCCATAAGGTGCAAAGCACCGGGACTGAAACGGGAATGGGGAAGGGGCGAACCCGCATAGGCGCCCCCGTCCCCAGCCGCCCCCGCGACTGTCAGCGGCGAGCGGGCTTTCAATCGGCCACTGTCCTGCACTGGATGGGAAGGTGAGAGTCCGCACCGACCCGCAAGCCAGGAGACCGGCCCTGCGCAACGTAACGGACGCCGTCGGGTGTGACGGCCAGGAGAAAAGACATGTATACGACCCTGACCTCTGCCAAGGCGACCACGGGCCTTGCCTCGCTTCTTGCGATGGTGGTGATCGCCCTTGCGCTGAACTTCGTCGCAGGCCACGCGCAATCGGCCACGCTGCACAATGCGGCGCACGACATGCGCCACGCGACCGGCTTCCCCTGCCACTGAGCGCATAGCCCCATCCATGTTTCAACGCATGTTGACCGGCGCGCTGTTCGCCGGTGCGGCAGCGGGGCTTTTTGCGGCCCTGCTGCATTTCGCGTTCGTGCAGCAGGTGATCCTGCTGGGCGAGCAGTATGAGTCGGGCGAGCTGGCCCATTTCGAGGCGGCATCCACCGCAGCAACCGACGGTCACGCGCATGATCATAGCGACGACCAGGGGCATGACGGGGCAGAGACGGAGCATGGTCATTCACACGATCATGGCGCAGCGTCGGATCTGCAGCGGAACGGGCTGACCGTCCTGTTCACCGTGCTGATCTATGTCTCATACGCAGCGATCCTGATCGCGGGCTTTGCCTTGGCCGAGATGGCGGGCCGCCGGATCAACGGCGTCACGGGGCTTTTGTGGGGACTGGCAGGCTATCTGGCCTTTCAACTGGCGCCTGCAATGGGGCTGCCGCCCGAGCTTCCTGGAACTGTCGCGGCCGATCTGGGGGAACGGCAGGTCTGGTGGTGGCTGACGGTCGTTGCAACCGGTGGCGGGCTGGCCCTGCTGGCCTATGGCGGCAAGGTCTGGATGTATCCGCTTGCCGGTGCAGCGCTGGCCCTGCCCCATGTCATCGGTGCGCCGCAAGTCGAAGGCTATTTGGGCGTCGCCCCGCCCGAGGTGGGGGCAACGTTCGCCGCCCGCGTGCTTGGCATCGGTCTGCTGGTCTGGCTGGTCCTTGGCTGGATCGGCGGGCATCTGTGGTCGCGCAGGCGCGCGGCCTGATATAGACAATAGCGGGGCGGCGCCGTCGCCCCGCGCGCAAGGGTGGGACATGATCGAGCTATTCCTGATCGGCATCGGCACGGGCAATCCCGACCACGTCACCGCCGAGGCGGCCAAGGCGATGAACGCCGCCGATATGATCCTGATTCCGCTTAAGGGCGCGGACAAAGCCGATCTGGCAGGCCTGCGCATGGCGATATGCCGCGCCTGCGTGACCAATCCCACCACCCGCATCGACAGTTTCGACCTGCCCGTGCGCGACGCCGCCACACCGGATTACCTGTCACGCGTGGCCGACTGGCATGACGCCATAGCCGCCCTGTGGGAGGACCGTATCCGCGCCCATGTGGCGGAGGGCGGCGGGCCGCGCGTGGTGCTGCTGGTCTGGGGCGATCCGTCGCTTTACGATAGCACGCTGCGCATCGCCGAACGGGTGGGCAGGCGCCTGCCCCTGACCCTGCGGGTGATCCCCGGCATCACTGCGATCCAGATGCTTTGCGCGGCCCATGCGATCCCCCTGAACGACCTCGCCGCTCCCGTCGTCATCACCACCGGTCGCCAGCTGCGGGATCGCGGCTGGCCCGATGGTGCGGATACGGCGGTCGTCATGCTGGATGCTGGCGGGGCGTTCCAATCCCTTGCGCCCGAGGGCATCGACATCTGGTGGGGTGCCTATGTCGGCATGGCAGAACAGATTCTGATTCAAGGGCCCTTGGCCGAGGTTGGAAGTAAGATTGTTGAGGTCAGAGCCCAAGCGCGGGCCGCTTACGGTTGGATCATGGATATTTACCTTATGCGGCTGAGGGATGACAGTTATTCGGTCTGATTGGATCACCTGAACATTGCAGACGCGACAGTGCATGATCGGCCACCATAGCCATCCAGCGCGCTCCCCCGCGGTCATGAAGAACTTCATTGGACGTACCTTGGCGTCCGTGACGGCGTGCAGCTTGGTGTTCAACCCACCTTTGGTCCGCCCGGTCAAACGCCCGCGCTGATCGTCGACTCCCCCTTTTTCGCCCGCAGGCTATAAGACGTGCGATGCGCTTCAGATAGGTCGCGTCGATCATGATGGTCTTCTGCTCGGTGCCTTTTGAGGCCAGCCCCTCCATCATCCTGGCGAAGACACCCATGTCACCCCAACGCTTCCATCGGTTGTAGAGCGTCTTTTATGGGCTGTATTTCTTGGGCGCATCGCACCACCTCAAGCCATTGCGATTGATGAAGATTATACCGCTCAAAACCCGCCGATCATCGACGCGCGGCTTCCCATGGCTCTTCGGAAAGAACGGTCTCAGCCGCTCCACCTACTTGTCCGCCAGCCACAATAGATTGCTCATGATCACCTCGTAGCTCACGGGTCTTGAGTCACACAGCGGCGGCAGCCTCAAGCAGATCAATGGGTCCTGACCCTACGCGAAGGCACTTGTTACCCGCGCCTTTGTTGCAGCGCCTCGCAGATGGAGCGGAACTGTGAACATGATTATTGCGGGGTTCGTAAGCCCGTTTCTCCGTACATCGCGCTCAAGCGACGAAAGGGCACATTCGACCATCTGCTCATTCTGGCTACTTGCGGCCGCGACGACCGTTACTGTCGTGTCGGGTGCAAGACCCTCTGTTAACAGCTCTTGGACCAGCGCCTCCAGCCTGTGGACCGCCATATACAGCGCGTAGCTGCTCCCTGGCACGAGCCTCGCTGGCAGGCACGGATCATTGACCTCCTGTCCCGTGGCCGAGGCAAAGACGACCTGCCGTGCGCGTCCCCGTTCGGTCAACGGGCGACACAGACTAGCCGCTGCTGCGCAGGCTGCCGTGACACCAGGAACGATTTCGATTGGTATGTCGCATTGACGTGCGGCCTCGATTTCTTCAGCAGCGCGCCCGAAGATCGACGGATCGCCAGATTTAAGGCGCACGACGCGTTTGCCCATCAGGGCAGCGGCGGTGATCTCTGTGCTGATTCGCGCCTGTGGCCAAGCATTCGCACCCACGTCTTTTCCGACATACCTCAGCTCGGCCTGAGGTCCAGCAAGTGCGAGGACCTCGGGGTCGACCAAACGGTCGTAGAACACGACATCGGCTTCGGTCAGTCGCTGCACGGCGCGCAGCGTCAGCAAATCCACAGCCCCTGGACCCGCACCGACAAGGCTGATGCGGCCCGTCACGGGGCAAGCGTCGGCGGGCGACAGGCGGGACGGGTCGGCAATTAACGTCATACGATTTCAATGTCCTTTTGGCGGTGGCGGTCGATCAGGGCCTTCAGTTCGGGACGGCAGGCCCCGCAGTTCGTGCCGGCGCGCAGGCTCTCGCCAAGGGCGGCGATTGTCAGGGCCCGGCCTTCGGCAATGGCGGCGGTGATCGTATTCAGGCCGACGCCGAAACAGGCGCAGATCGTCGCCCCTTCATCAGGGCGGTCTGCGCCGGGGTGGCCCGCCAGAACGGCAGGTTCTGCGACCGCCCCCAGCGCCTGCGTGACGAAACCGCGCGACAGCGAGACGGGATCACGCGCCACGAAAAGCGCCGCGACCAATGTGCCAGCATCCGAAAAGGCCAGCCGAACCAGCCCGCGCCGCGCGTCCCTGACGGCGGTCACCTGCGCTGCGGGCAGGTCGAACAGCGCGCGGGCGAAATCTTCCCAATCGGCGGGCGTGGTCCGGCCCGCCAATTCGGCACGGTGGCCCGTTTCGGCCCGCGCCAAGGCCCAATAGTCGCAGTCTGGGCGGAAGGGCTTGGCCGACACGGCAAAGCCATACCATCCGGCACCGTAGGCGCGCGCTGACACGGCGGCGGCCTTGCTGTCGGGCTGGCCGGAGACGGGGTCCGTCACCGCCGGAACCAGCACATCGATCCGCCCCGTGGGCGCGGTTTCGCCCGTCCAGTGGATCGGGGCGAACAGTTGGCTTGGCTGAACCCGTTCGGTAATAAGCGCGCGCAGCAAAGCGCAGCCAAGACCATTTTCCACCTGCACCAAGGTTGCGGGGGCGATGCCCAGACGTGCGGCGTCCTGCGGATGGATTTCCACGAAAGGCTCGGCCATATGCGCGCCCAGCCGCGCCGAAAGCCCCGTGCGCGTCATGGTGTGCCACTGGTCGCGGATGCGGCCCGTGTTGAGGCGGAAGGGATGGTTCGCGTCCGTCGCGGCGGGCGCGGGGGCCGATACCGGTACCATGCGGCCCTTGCAGTCGGGCGTGTGAAAGCGCCCTGCCCCGAAAAACCGCCCACCCTGACGCGTCCCGGAAGCAGGCCAGACAAAGGGATGCAGCGCATCGTATCCGGCGCGGTCGATGGCGGCGTGGTCGGAGATGTCGAAGTCGCTGCCTAGCGTTCCCGCCACCCCTGACAGAGCGGCGTATTCGGCAAAGACGGCGGCGCTGTCGCGCCACGCAAAGGCATCGCCCCAGCCGATGCGCTCGGCGACATCAGCGATGATACGCCAGTCCTGGCGCGCCAGACCGGGCGGCGCGCGGAAGGGGCGCTGGCGGCTGATGCGGCGCTCGGAGTTGGTGACGGTTCCGTCCCGTTCACCCCATGTCGCCGCAGGCAGCAGGACATCGGCAAGGCGTGTGGTGTCGGTCCATTCCATGCAATCCGAGACGACGACGAAATCGCACCCACGGATCGCGGCGGCAACGCGGTCGGCTTCGGGCATGGACACCGCAGGGTTGGTGCACATAATCCAGAGCGCCTTGATCCGCCCCTCTTCCACCGCGCGGAACATGTCCACCGCCTTCAGCCCCGCCCGTTCGGGCATGGCGGGCGCGTCCCAGAAGCCCTGAACGGCAGCACGATGGACGGGATTTTCGATCTCAAGATGACAGGCCAGTATATTGGCCAGCCCGCCCACCTCGCGCCCGCCCATCGCGTTGGGCTGGCCGGTGACGGAAAGCGGCCCCATGCCCGCCCGCCCGATCCGGCCCGTGACAAGGTGACAGTTCAGGATGGCGTTGACCTTGTCGGTCCCCTGCGCCGACTGGTTCACCCCCTGCGAATAGACGGTAACGACCCGTTCCGTGTTGACCCACAGGTCCAGAAAGCGGCGCAGCGCCGCATCCTCCAACCCCGTCTCGCCCTCTTGGCGGGCAGCGGCAAGCGCCGCATCGAACCCCTCCACCCCTTGCAGAAAGTCGGGATCGACCCGTCCGGTATCGACGATATCGCAAAGCAGGCGGTTGAACAGCGCAACGTCCGCCCCCGGCGCGATGGCAAGGTGCAGGTCGGCCAGTTCGCAGGTCGCCGTGCGGCGCGGATCGACCACCACGACCTGCATCCCGGGCCGCGCCTCCTTTGCCGCCGCAAGACGCTGGAACAGCACGGGATGGCACCACGCAAGGTTCGACCCCACCAGCACCACCAGATCGGCCAGTTCCAGATCCTCATATTGCCCCGGCACCGTGTCGCTGCCAAAGGCGCGACGGTGCCCCGCCACCGAAGACGCCATGCACAGCCGCGAATTCGTGTCGATATTCGCCGACCCGATGAACCCCTTCATCAACTTGTTGGCCGCGTAATAATCCTCGGTCAGCAACTGCCCCGAAACGTAGAAGGCCACCGCATCCGGCCCATGCTCCGCGATGGTCTGCCGAAACCGCAAGGCGACCAGATCCAGCGCCTCGTCCCATCCCGCCTCGCGCCCGCCGATGCGGGGGGCAAGCAACCGCCCCTCCATCCCCACGGTGTCCGCCAGCGCCGCGCCCTTGGAACAGAGCCGCCCGAAATTCGCCGGATGATCCGGGTCCCCCGCGACCGACACGCCGCCCTGCCCGTCGGGACGCAGGATCACCCCGCACCCCACGCCGCAATAGGGACAGGTGGACTGGATGCCCCCCGTCATGCCGCGCTCCGCCGTTGCAGGCGCGCCGCATCAAGCATGATGCGCCCACCCTGCACACGGACCGGATAGGTCGCCACCTGCCCCTCATCCGCGCCCTGCGCCTGCCCGGTGGCCAGATCGAACACCCAGTTATGCAGCGGGCAAGTCACCTGCGCGCCGTGGACGATCCCTTCGGACAGGGGCCCACCCCTGTGCGGACAGCGATCGTCCAGCGCGAAGACCTCATCCCCGGCGGTGCGGAACACCGCCACGCAGCCCTTCGCCGTCTTGATCACACGCGCGCCCTGCGCCGGGATATCCTCCAGCGCGCCGATGTCGATCCAATTCATTCCGCAGCCTCCAGTGACAGATCCGCCATCGCCGACCACAGGCGGCGCTCCTCGGGTTTCGCATGTTCGGCCCAGGGGTCCTTGCGATAGACCGATTGGCTGATCTCGAAACGCGCGAAGAGCGCCGCGCGGTTGGCGCGGTCCTCCACCACCTGCGCCTTGACCCAGTCGAGCCCGACCTTGGCCACCCATTTGTAAGGACGGTCCAGATACTTCGCCTGTTCGCGGTAAAGCTGGATGAAGGCCGCCGTGATCTCGCAGGCCTCGTCCTCGGACGGGGTGGCGGCAAGGAATTCCGTCTCCTTCACCTCCATCCCCGCAGCGCCCGCGACGCTGATCTGGTAGCCGCTGTCGACGCAGACGATGCCCACATCCTTGACCGTCGCCTCGGCGCAGTTGCGCGGGCAGCCCGACACGCCCAGCTTGACCTTGTGGGGCGTCCACGACCCCCACAGCAGCTTCTCCAGCCGGATGCCAAGCCCCGTGGAATCCTGCGTACCGAAGCGGCAGAATTCCGACCCGACACAGGTTTTGACGGTCCGCAGCCCCTTGGAATAGGCATGCCCCGACACCATGCCAGCGGCGTTCAGGTCGGCCCACATCGCGGGCAGATCCTCCTTCTTCACCCCCAGCAGGTCGATCCGCTGGCCACCCGTCACCTTGACCATCGGCACGCCATATTTGTCCGCCGCATCCGCGATGGCGCGCAGTTCGGCAGGCGTGGTGACGCCGCCCCACATGCGCGGCACCACGGAATAGGTGCCGTCCTTCTGGATGTTGGCGTGATTGCGTTCGTTGACGAAACGGGATTGCCGGTCGTCGCGATACTCCAGCGGCCAATCCGCCAGCAGATAGTAATTCAGCGCCGGTCGGCAGGAATGGCAGCCACCGGGGGTCTTCCAGCCCAGCTCCTGCATCACGGCCGGGATGGATTTCAACGCCCGCGCCTTGATCAGCCGCCGCACATCCTCGTGGCCAAGGTCGGTGCATTTGCACATGGTCTGCTTCGCAGGCGCGGCAAAGGCATCGCCCAGCGTCACCGCCATGACCTTTTCCACCAGCCCCGTGCAGGTCCCGCAGGACGACGACGCCTTGGTCTGCGCCCGCACGGAGTCAAGCGTGACCGCGCCCCCCTGCACCGCTTCCACGATCCTGCCCTTGCAGACGCCGTTGCAGCCGCAGATCTCCGCCTCAGGCGGCAAGGCTGCAACGGCCGCCATAGGGTCCGGAGTGGCCCCCCCTTGATGCGCGGGACCAAAGATCAGCGTGTCGCGCATCGGCGCGATGTCGGTGGCGTCCTTGATCAGTCCGAAGAACCACGTCCCGTCGGCGGTGTCGCCATACATCACCGCACCGATCAGGCGGTCGTCCTTGATCACCAGCCGCTTGTAGATGCCGCGCGCAGGGTCGCGGAAGGCGATATCCTCGCGCCCCTCGCCCTCGGCAAAGTCGCCCGCGCTGAACAGGTCGCATCCCGTGACCTTCAGCTTCGTCGCCGTCTGCACGGGCCGGAACGCCGCCTCCTGCCCCAGCAGGGTCGCCGCCGCCACCTTGGCCTGATCGTAAAGCGGCGCGACAAGACCGAACAGCTGCCGCTCATGCTCCACGCATTCGCCCACCGCAAGGATCGCGGGGTCCGATGTCACCATCGCGTCGCTGACGGTGATGCCGCGCCCGACATCCAGCCCCGCATCCGTGGCAAGGCGGGTTTCGGGGCGGATGCCCACGGCCATTACCACAAGATCCGCACCATAGGTCGTGCCATCCTCCAACAGCACCGCCTCGGCCCGGTCATGGCCCAGAATGGCCTTTGTCGCGCCCTTGCAATGGATGCGGATGCCCCGCGCCTCCAGCGCCTTCTGCAGCAGATAGCCCGCGGCAGGGTCCAGCTGGCGCTCCATCAGATGACCCATAAGATGGATCACCGTCACCTCCATCCCCCGCAGGGCAAGACCCGCCGCCGCCTCCAGTCCCAAAAGCCCGCCGCCGATCACCACGGCCTTCGCCCCAGGTTTCGCCGCAGCGATCATCGCCTCGGTATCGTCAAGGTCGCGATAGGTGACGACACCCCTCAACTCGCGCCCCGGCACCGGAATGATGAACGGCGCCGAACCCGTGGCGATCAGCAGCCGGTCATAGGGGGTTTCGCCCCGCGACGTGGCGACCACGCGCCGCGCGCGATCGATCCGCGTGACATGCTCGCCGAACCGGGTGGCAATGCCATGCCGCGCATACCAATCCGCGTCATGCGTGACGATCTCGGCATAGGCCTTCTCGCCCGACAGCACGGGCGACAGCATGATCCGGTTGTAATTCCCGCGCGGCTCGGCATTGAACAGCGTGATATCGAAGGCATCCGGCGCAGCCTCGACCAGATGCTCCAGCACACGGCCCGACGCCATGCCCGCCCCGATGACGACAAGTCTTTCGCCCATCATGCAACCTCCTTCTTCTTTGCGCCGTGCTCGTATTCCTCAAGGAAACCAAGGATTTCGGCGCGGTAGGTCCAATAGTCGGGATGGTCGAGCAGCGCCTTGCGCGTGCGCGGACGCGGCAGGGCGACCGTCGTGATCTTGCCGATGGTGGCATTCGGCCCGTTGGTCATCATCACCACGCGGTCGGCCAGCAGGATCGCCTCGTCAACGTCATGCGTCACGCAGACGGCCGTGACCTTTGTCCGGCTCCAGACCTCCATCAGCACTTCCTGCAATTCCCAGCGGGTCAGGCTGTCCAGCATCCCGAAGGGTTCATCCAGCAGCAGAAGCTTGGGCGACAGCGCGAACGCCCGCGCGATGCCCACGCGCTGGCGCATCCCGTTCGACATGTCCGCAGCGCGGCGGTCCATCGCATCGGCCAGCCCGACCCGTTCCAGATAGTATTCCACCACCTCCTGCCGTTCAGCCTGCGTTGCCTTGGGATAGACGCGGTCCACCCCGATGGCGACATTCTCCTTGGCCGTCAGCCAGGGGAAAAGCGACGGCGACTGGAACACCACCGCACGTTCGGGATCGGCCCCCTCCACATGCAGCCCATCCAGCTTGATCGCCCCCTTCGAGATGGCATTCAGCCCCGCCGTCATCGTCAGCACGGTCGATTTCCCGCAGCCGGAATGGCCGATCAGGCTGACGAACTCGCCCTTCCTCAGGCTCAGGTTGAAATCCTCCACCACGGTCAGCGGCCCCTTGGGCGTGGCATAGACCTTGTGCAGCTGCGAATACTGCAGATAGCGGTCGCCCGTCATGGACCGCGCCGCCTGCGCATAGGCACCGGGCAGCGCATGGCGCGGGGTGACGGCGGGCAGTCGCCGCCGGTCCGTCACCGTGGCGCGCCGGGCGGCATCCATCAGGCTCGCCGTCACGCTGGCACGCAGCGATTTGAAGGTTTCGTCCTGCGCGTTGCGGTCGCGCGGACGCGGCAGCGCCACCGCAAACTCCCACCCCAGCGTGCCGTCGGGATTGAGGATCGCGATGCGGTCGGCCAGAACCAGCGCCTCGTCCACATCATTGGTGACAAGGACGACCGTGCGGCGGTCCGCGGCCCAGATCGCCTCGATCTCTTCGGCCAGATTGGCGCGCGTCAGCGCATCCAGCGCCGACAGCGGTTCGTCCAGTAACAGCACCTCTGGCTCCATCGCCAGCGCGCGCGCAATCCCGACCCGCTGGCGCATCCCCCCCGAAAGCTCGGCCGGGCGGCGGTCGGCGGCATGCGACAGGCCCACCATCCCGATATACTGCGCCACCTTGCCCGCGCGATCCGCAGCCGACAGCGCCGGATGCACGGCATCCACGGCCAGCCGCACATTCCCCGCCACCGTCAGCCACGGCATCAGCGAATAGGACTGGAACACCACCGCCCGCTCCGGCCCCGGCCCCGTGACGGGTGCCCCCCTGAACCGGACCTCGCCCTGATCGGGGGTGGCAAGACCCGCCAGCAGGTTGACCAGCGTGGTCTTGCCCGTGCCCGAATAGCCGAGGATGGCCAGAAACTCGCCCTCGCGCACCGAAAGGGTCAGCTCCCGCAGCACCTCATGCCGCGCGTCCCCTTCGCCGAAGCCCTTGGAAACATTGACCAGTTCCAGCATCGCCATCACCGCTGCGCCGAAAAGGTGAACACGGTCTGCAGCGTGAACATCACGCGGTCCAGCAGGAAGCCGATGATCCCGATGGTCAGCACCGCCACCATGATGCGCGCAAGGCTGTCGGACGATCCGTTCTGGAACTCGTCCCAGACGAACTTGCCCAGACCCGGATTCTGCGCCAGCATCTCTGCCGCGATCAGCACCATCCAACCCACGCCCAGCGACAGCCGCAGCCCGGTAAAGATCAGCGGCAGCGCCGAAGGCAGGACCAGCCGGGTGATCTTCGTCCATGCCGACAGCTTCAGCACCTTGCCCACATTCACCAGATCACGGTCGATCGACGCCACCCCAAGCGAAGTGTTGATCAGCGTGGGCCAGAGCGAACACAGCATCACCGTCACCGACGATACGAGGAAGCTTTTCGCCATGCCCCCTTCGCCCCCGTCATAGGTCGCCGAAACGACCATCGTGACGATGGGCAGCCATGCCAGTGGCGAGACGGGCTTGAACACCTGCACCAGCGGGTTGATCGCGGCATTGGCGGTCGGCGACAGCCCCGCCGCGATGCCCAAGGGCACGGCGACCAGCGTGGCCAGCAGGAACCCCGTGAAGACCGTGCGGATCGACGTCAGGATCTGTTCGTAATAGGTGGGCTTGCCGGTATAGGCGCGGGTCTTGACCTTGTCCGCCTTGCCCTCGGCCACCAGCGCCGCGTTGCGTTCCTCCTGCTTGGCATAGAAGGCGGCCTCCTTCGCCGCTTCCGCCTTGGCATCTGCATGCAGCGCCTGCGCCTGTTCCCAGACCTGCACCGGCCCCGGCACCGCGCCCAGCGACGTCTGCACCTTGGGGGCCAGCGTCCCCCAGACCATCAGGAAACCGGCAATCGCCAGCAGCGGAACCACCGCCAGCCGCCAGATCTCGCGCATCTGCCCGCGTGGGTTGTCGCCGGCCAACGCCCGCCAGATCGGGGTCAGCCAGGCCAGCCCCAGCGCCCGCAACCACGGGTCGCAGCGGCCGATAAAGGTGTAAAGCCGGGCCAGCCTCTCGGCGCGCGAGGTTTCGGGTTCTTCCGGCAGGGCGGCAGGATCAAGGGCGGTCATGGCATGTCCTTGTCAGAGGATGACGAAAGGGCGCGGACCGTCCGGCCCGCGCCAAGACGCTCAGTTCGTGATGGCGTCCGAGGGCGTCTGGTCGCCCTTCAGCCCGATGGGCAGGCTGTCGATATAGGCGTTGGGCTTCGTGCCATCGAAGGCGATGCCGTCGATGAATGCATCGGTAGGGTCGCGATAGCCATCGGCGTCGAAGTCAAAATCCGCCCCCGTCGCCAGCCCGTCCGCGATCAACGCCTCGGCCGCAGCCTTGTAGAGATCGGGCCGGTAGACCTGCTTTGCTGTCGCGTCATACCAGCTGTCGGGCTTCGCCTCGGCAATCTGCCCCCAGCGGCGCATCTGGGTCAGGGTCCAGACCGCATCCGAATAATAGGGGAAGGTCGCGTTCTCGCGGAAGAACAGGTTGAAGTCGGGCGCGGGCCGCACATCGCCGGGTTCGTATTCGAAGGTTCCCGTCATCGAATTGGCGATCACCGCCGCATCCGCGCCGACATAATCCGGACGGCTCAGGATCTCGACCGCCTCCAGCCGGTTCTCGCGGCTGGCATCCAGCCACATCCCCGCCCGGATCAGCGCCTTGGTCAGCGCCAGCGTCGTGTTGGGGTTCTCCTCGGCAAAGGCGCGGGTCAGGCCAAAGACCTTTTCGGGGTTCTTGGCAAAGATGTCGGCATCGGCGATGACCGGAACGCCGATCCCCTTCTTCACTGCCGCCTGGTTCCACGGCTCGCCCACGGCATAGCCAAGGATGGTGCCGGCCTCCAGCGTGGCGGGCATCTGCGGCGGCGGCGTGACGGAAATCAGCACCTCGCCTCCGGTCTGCCCGTTGACGTCACCGGCATCATAGAACCCGGGGTGGATCCCCCCCGCCGCCAGCCAGTAGCGCAGCTCGTAATTGTGCGTCGATACGGGAAAGACCATGCCCAGATTGAACGCCTCGCCCGCCGCCGTCCGCGCCTCTACCACGGGCTTCAGCGCTGCGGCACTGATCGGGTGGACGGGCTTGCCCGCCGCGTCCATCGTGACATGGGGCTTCATCTCCGCCCACACCTCGTTCGCCACGGTGATCGCATTCCCGTTCAGGTCCAGCGCGACGGGGGTGATCACCTCGCCCGCCGTGCCGTAACCGATGGTCGCGGCAAGCGGTTGCCCCGCCAGCATCATAGCCCCGTCGATCTCGCCCGAAATGGTGCGGTCCAGCAGCACCTTCCAGTTCGACTGGGCTTCAAGCGTGACGTAAAGCCCCTCGTCCTCGAAGAACCCCTTCTCTGCCGCGATGGCAAGCGGGGCCATATCCGTCAGCTTGATGAAGCCGAGGGTGAGTTCGTCTTTCTCCAGATCGGCGGTCGCCGCAAAGGCAGGGGCCGACAGCAGTGCGGTGGTCAGCATCAGGAAGGCGCAGCGTTTCATATGTGTGGTCCTTCGATGGAAAAAACAAAAAGCCGCCAGACCGGTGCCGCAGGGAGGGTGCGGCAGGGTCAGGCGGCTTTGCCCGGTGGGTCCCGGTCGTTCGGGAAATTCCGTGACGGGACGCCATTGCCCCGTCGTGATTTCAGGCTGCGTGCGGATTCGCCGTCTGGCAAGCGCGGGGAAGTCAGGCGAAGACCGATCATGCTGCGATGCAGAGAAACGGCTAAACTTTGTGCGATTGAACCCGCGCATTGCCCGCCAAGGGACAGGAGTCGCACGAATGGGCGGCTGGCAAAGCGCCCGTCAGGCCGCCACGGGCCGAAGGAAACGGTCGTAAAGATCGGCCCTGAACACCCCTGCCGCAGCGGATTCGGCCCATCCCCGCGGCAGACCGAAGCGGAAGGCAAGCCGTGCCGCGATCCATCCGGCCTGCTCCGGCGTGGGGCGCATCAGGCGCGACGGCCCGAAGGTCTGAAAGCCTGCCACGACATGTTCCGTCCCGCGATCATCGGTCACGATCCGACCGAGCAGGGACCGTTCCACCCGTTCCGCCGCCACATCCACGCGGCCCGGACGGGTCACCACCTCGGCTGCGGTCGTAGCGTTTCCGGGCAGGGCAAGCCACTCCCCCGCGCGCGACAGCGCGCGGACAAGCCGCCCCGTCAGATCGGCTTCGGCCTCGCACCAGCCTGCCCGCAGCGCGAGGACCTTTTCCGGACTGGCCGGATGGATTGACGTGCCCGGCAGCAGAAGCCGCGCCCGCGCCGTGACCACCGCCTGACTTCCCCACGGCTCGCCCACGCAAAAGGCGTCAAGCTCGCCCTCGGCCAAGGCTTCGGGCATCAGCGGGGGCGCCACGGTCCGCAGGTCGGCCAGACCTTCCGTCAGCCCCTTCATCCAGTCGCCAAGCAGCAGTGCGTGCATCGAATGGGCGAAGGGCACGCCGAACCGCAGCGGCCGTCCCAAGGCGGCCACCGCCTGCGCCGCGTCGGCGGCATCGCAAAAGCCGAAGCCGTGGCCCAGCTGGTCCAGCCCGTCCGCAACTGCGGATGACACGCCCACCACCTGCCCGCCCAGCGACAGGACAAGCGGGGTTTCCAGCCGGACATCGCCACCGCCCAGTCCCAGCGCCCGCGCCACCAGCATCACCGAAAGCATCTGCGCCGCCGCAACCTGCCCCTGATCCAGCATGTCGCGCAACATCGACCAGTTGGCCGCGCGATGCAGCACCAGCCGAAGGCCCTGCTCCTCGGCAAAGCCCAAGGCGTCCGCGATGATCAAGGGCGCGGCATCGACAAGGGGCACATAGCCAAGGGCGATATCGCGAGTCATCGCAAAAGGTCCGCCGCCGTCACTAACGCCTGCGCCACGTCGGCGACGCGCTTGCCCTGATCCATCGCCGTCTTGCGGATCAAGGCATAGGCCTCCTCCTCGGACACGCCGCGCGCCTTCATCACGAGCCCCTTGGCGCGGTCGATCACCTTGCGTTCCTCCAGCGCGGCCTTGGTGGCGGCAAGTTCCGACCGCACGCGCTGGAACAGGTGGAACCGCGCCACAGCCGCATCGAGGATCGGGCGGATGCGATCGGCCCGCAGCCCGTCGACCACATAGGCCGACACGCCCGCTTCGATGGCGGCGCGGGTCGTGGCGGGATCGGACCGGTCCACGAACATGGCAACGGGCCGGTCCATGGGCCTTGTCGCCTGCGCCAGTTCTTCCAGCACGTCGCGGGACGGATGTGCGATGTCGACCAGCACGATGTCAGGCATCGTCTCGGCCACGTCGCGCGCCAGCACGCGACGGCCCGAAAACACGACCACATCGCTCTCGCCCGCCTCGGCAAGGGCTTCGCGCACCCGCTCTGCGCGTTCAGGGTCGCTTTCGACCAAAAGGATGCGGAGACTGGCTGGCATAATGGATCAAGTGGTGTTGCCGACCTTCGCCATCGTATCAATCCGAAGGCAAGAGCACCAATTACGCCGAGTGAGGGATGCGACTTCTTCTGCCCAAGGAGAGTGCAAACCATAGCCGCGCGAACAATTATTCATCAATAAATCGAGGTATCACCTAAGGAACCATCGATCCATTCGAGGGGAAAGCGGACTGTCGCCAGAGCGAACACGGAGGAACCCTGCACTGGAGGTATCCGCAAAGCGATGGCTATTGTTGTAGTTGGGAAAAGGTGAGATCGGGATCAGACTGGCCCAAGAGGTTCCGTTAGAGCCTGCGGACCCCTGCTCCGCGTGACGGGGCCAAAACTGTCTTCGGTGGCCACAGCGACGGATATCTTCGATCTCAACCTAAGTCTGATCTACACTGCTTTGAGCGGGTCCGCCACATCGGACGCCGTCGGCGTGTCTGCCGCAGACTTGGACCCGATTTCAGAAAGACTTCACTTCGCTTTCAGGACTTCCCAGCCAACCTGATCCAGCCTCGGAACATCGCCAATGCGGAGGTGTCCCATGTCGCTGCATGATCCTATCTTTATCGCACAAGACATCATCGCCGCCCTTTGGGAAAGCGAAGTCGACTGCCTGCCCCCGATCGGAGATCGTCGGGACCGGCTGCTTGAGGCGGGCAACATGGATTGCTGTGCCAGTGGAGATTTCCTTGCCTTAATGCCATCGGTCGATGCCCCTGCTCCGGCCTGGAGCGATGACAGGATGTGGTTGCGGCGCATCCTCGGTTTCTGAACGCTTAACAGGTGGCGAGCACAGGTCTTCGCTGGGCGTGCCCTGAAAGGGACCGCCCATGAGGATCGGCCAACATGACCTTGACCTGTTGAACGGAACGCTTGTCCACGACGGCGAGCGTGTCCATCTGCGAGCAAAGACCTTCGCGCTTCTTTCCTACCTAGCCAAGAATGCCGGTCGTGTAATCGGTAAAGACGAACTTATCTCTGCGGTGTGGCCCGACGTCATCGTCACCGAAGACTCGCTCACACAGGCCATCCGCGAGCTACGGCGGGTGCTTGGCGACAGGGTGCTCCGCACGGTTCCGCGCCGCGGCTATGTGCTGGAAACCTCGCGGGATGATCGCGTCGCAGAGGGCCCGCCCAGCGTGGTCGTATTGCCTTTCCTGACGGTGTCCGAGAGGCCGGAGGATCGCATCCTCGCGGACGGGGTGGTCGAGGAAATCTGCCAGTGCCTTGGCCGATATGGCCTCGTACGGGTCATCGCGCGACATTCCGCCTTTCAGTGCCGGCCGGAAGACATCGCACCTCAGGACGCCGCGCGCAAGCTGGGCGCGGACTGGTTCGTGGAAGGTCCGGCGCGAAGAACGGCTGCGGGCCTTCGGCTGTCACCCGCGCTGTGCGAGACGTCGACTGGACGGCAGATCTGGACCGAAACTTTCGTCGTCGGGGACGATGGCCCTGCGGAAGTGACAACGGTACTTCCGCATCGCATCATCACACGTCTGACCCTTGACGAACAAAGGCGCGTCGCCCTTCAACCTGCCTCATCGAGCGCCGACATGACCGCATGGCGGCATTTCGTGGCGGGGGTCGCCGCGCTGCGCCGATACGGACCCGGTGTGAACGAGGAGGCATGCGCCCATTTCCGTCTCACCGTGGCGCGAGATCCGATCTTTGCACTGGGCCACTCGTATCTCGGTCTCGCCATCCTTACGATCGGGCGTTACGACGCCTCGCCCCAGGATGTGCTGAACGAAGGGCTTGCCCTTGCGCTGCGCGGGGTGGAACTCGCGCCGGAAGAGGCACGCTGCCATACGATCCTTGCGCTTGCCCGCCTTTGGCGACGCCAGGTCGATGCCGCGGAATTCTCGGCCCGGCAGGCGGTGCAGATCAACCCGTCCGACCCCGATCCCCTTGCCATGCTGGGATACGTGCTGACCCTGCGCGGCAATCCGGCCGAGGGCATCGCCTGTCTTGAGGCAGCGGTGCGGCTGAACCCCCTGCACCCGGCTTGGTATCATGGCGATCTTGCTATCGCCCACCATATTGCAGGCAACCATGCCGAGGCCAGTGCCTGCATACAGCGTCTGCCCGAGACAGATTCATGGAAGGAAACGCGTCTTGCGGCCTGCCATGCAGCGCTGGGGGACGCGGTCGGCGCAGCGCGGCATCTAGACCGCGCCGAAGCCATGACCCAGGGATGGGATGCGCAGGCCATGATAGACAGCTGGGCCGAGTTGGAGCACAGCGCCGACCGCAGCTACTTGCAGCGCGAGGTTGCCTTGGCGCTGGAGCTGCGCCGGCACCTGAAATCGACGCCGAAGGTTTCGTGAAAAGACCTCAGACCATTATCCTTCGGGGGGCAAGGGGCACACGTGCCGGGCATGTCTGCATCGCCCAAGCCAGTCGCGCGGCGCGCCCATTATTAAACCTCAGGATCCCTCTGGCGTTGCCATGTCCCGCGGCGCGGTGCCGATATTGCGGACAGCCGTGATGAGGATGCCCAGATCCTGCATTTCGGTCCGGTGGTTGCAAAAAGCCGCGCGCAGGGCGTAGCGCCCCCGCAGGGTCGTTCCGGACGGCACGGCGATACCGCTTTCCTGCAGCCGCAGAAGAAGTTCGCGGTTCAGAGCGTCCAGTTCCGCTTCGTTCATCCCGCCGGGATTGTAGCGCAAACAGACCACGCTGGTGCCGACAGGGGCAAACAGTGAGCTGCTCCCCGAAAATCGGACGGTGACGGAAGCTACGATCTGACGTCTGCTGGTCTCCACCTACGATGAGATCAGGAGATGAAGAAACGCAGGAACCATGACGCTGGGTTCAAAGCCCGCGTGGCGTTGGAGGCCGTGAAGGGCGAACGCACGGTTTCGGAGTTAGCACGCCGAATACGGCGTGCATCCGACGATTATCCACCAGTGAAAGAAGGCTCTAGTTGAGGGTGCGGCTGACATCTTCGAGCGAGATGACAAAAAGGCTCCCGCGGTCGATTAAGACAAGGTGGGGGCGCTGAATGCCAAGATCGGGGAACTGGCGGTCAGGGAGATCTGCGAGACGCGCGTGCGGTATGGTTACCGCCGGGTTCACGTCCTGCTGGATCGTGAAGGCTGGGGATCAACGTCAAGAAAGTCTATCGCATTTACAGAGAGTTGGGCAGGCAGCTCAAGTACAAGACACCCAAGCGTCGGGTAAAGGCTAAGCTGCGAGATGACCGTGTCGAGGCCGTCGGACCGAACGAGGTCTGGGCGATGGACTTCGTGCATGGCCAACTGGCGACGGTTAAGAACTTGCGGGTGCTGACCGTTGTCGACACCTTCTCACGATATGTCCCGGTTTTGGACGTGCGCTACAGCTACAGAGTAAGCGTTGTCCCGACCCCACGTCTCCGAGCAGGGCGTTGTGAAGCGCATCGTGGCCTTTGGTCTTTCGTCGACCGGCAATGACCGTCCATAGCCTCTTGTGTCTATCGGTGCTGGCAGTAATGGGGAGTGACTGACCTGAACTGAAGGCGATCCCGCATGACGAAGCAGACCGGTGCGCCGTTGGCGCGTAACAAGCCTGCTGCCTTCTTCGGTGGCACTGTCATCAGCACCTTGGGCGGATTGATCGGCCTCGGCGGGGCAGAGTTCCGGCTTCCACTTCTGATTGGACCTTTTGGATTTGCGGCACTCGAAGCGGTCATCCTGAAAAAAGCGATGAGCCTTGTGGTCGTTGCCTTCGCCCTGCCGTTTCGCGCCGGGACTGTGCCCTTCGATCAGGTCGCCGCGCACTGGCCAGTCATCGTAAACCTGCTGGCTGGGAGTCTGGCAGGTGCTTGGCTCGGGGCGGGATGGGCGACACGGCTGAGTTCTGCTGCACTTTACAAGGTGATCGCGGTGATGCTCCTTGCTATTGCGGGTGTCCTCTTGCTGGGCCATGGCCTGACGGGCGGGGAGGCGCTTGTCGCCGGTCCTGCTCAGGTTCTTGCAGGTGTGCTCGCAGGTCTGTTGATAGGCGTTGTTGCGTCAGTCTTGGGTGTTGCCGGGGGCGAGTTGCTAATACCAACTCTGATCCTGCTGTTCGGGGCAGACATCAAGCTTGCCGGAAGCCTGTCGCTTGCAGTCAGTCTGCCCACCATGATCGTGGGCTTCACCCGCTACAGCCGCGACCAGAGCTTTACCGTCATCGGTCGCAACCGGACGTTCCTTGTGGTCATGGCGGCAGGGTCGATCTTCGGCGCATGGATTGGCGGGCAGCTTCTGGGGATCATCCCGAACGCGGTGCTGTTGCCGGGCCTCGCTCTGATCCTCGTCCTCTCGGCCATAAAGGTCTGGCGGCACCAGTGATCTCAGGAGGCCGTCGTTTTGTCATGGGCTTCTCAAGAGACGAAGTTCCACGGCAGCAGGTCGTCGATCTGGCTCTGCTTGTGTCCTTGGACAATGGCGGTGAGGGCGGCGGACATCCACGCATGAGGATCGACGCCGTTCATTTTGCAGGTCTCGATGAGCGAGGCGATGACAGCCCAGTTTTCGGCTCCTCCGTCGTGGCCCGCGAAGAGGGCATTCTTGCGGTTCAGGGCGATGGGGCGGATGGTGCGTTCGACGGTGTTGTTGTCGATCTCGACGCGGCCATCGGTCATGAAGCGGCCAAGACCATCGCGGTATTTGGCGATGTAGGCGAGCGCCTCGCCCAAGGGCGACTTTGCCGAGGCACGGGTGCGGTGGTGTGTCAGCCAGTCGTCGATGCGGGTGAGGATCGGGGCGGAGCGACCCTGCCGGGCGGATAGTCGGGTGACGGGGTCGTTGCCTCGGATCTCGGCTTCGATGGCGTAGAGGTCGCGGATGAGGGCCACGCCCTCCTCCGCAATCGGCGCGGGTCCGGTGCAGGTGATCTCGATCAGCTTGCGGCAGGCGTGCGCCCAGCAATAGGCGAGCTGTATGCCCGGACCGATCCGGTCCGCTGCAATCAGGCGGTTGTAGCCGGCATAGCCGTCGACCTGCAGAATGCCGCCAAAGCCCTGCAATATCCGCTCGGCATGCTGCCCTCCCCGACCGGGGGCATAGGTGAAGACCACGCCCGGTGGTGCCGTGCCGCCCCATGGCCTGTCATCGCGGGCCAAGGCCCAGAGGTATCCGGTCTTGGTCTTTCGTGCCCCCGGATCGAGGACGGGGGCGCGGGTATCGTCCATGAAGAGCTTGGTTGATCGCTTCAGGTCCGCCATCAGCGCGTCGTAGACGGGGCGGAGTTCGAAGGCGCCGCGGCTCACCCAATCGGCAAGGGTGGAGCGGTCGAGATCGACGCCCTGGCGGCTGTAGATCTGGGCCTGTCGGTAAAGCGGCAAGTGATCGGCATACTTGCTGACCAGCACATGGTCGACCGTGGCCTCGGTGGGCATGCCGCCCGGGATCAGCCGCGCCGGTGCGGGGGCTTGCGTGATGCTGTCGTTGCAAGAGCGGCAGGCATACTTCGGACGGCGGGTGACGATGACGCGGAACTGGGCGGGGACGATGTCGAGCCACTCCGAGACATCCTCGCCGATGCAATGCAGTCAGCCGCCGCAGGCGCAGATCAGGCTGTCCGGCTCGATGACCTCCTCGATGCGCGGCAAGTGCTTGGGCAGCGATCCACGATTGGCAGCACGCGGTTTGGCGGGGCGCTTGGCGGCCCGATCTTCGGTATCCTCTTCGGCATGGATCACCGCCATGGCCGTTTCGAGGTCTTCCAGCGCCAGTTCAAATTGGTCCGGATCACTCTTCTCCGACTTGCGACCGAAGACCGCCTGCTTGAAGGCAGCGACCAGCTTCTCCAGCCGCGCAATGCGCTCGTCCTTGCGCTGGCCGCGCGCCTCCTCGGCGATCAACATCGCCTTCAGCGCAGCAATTTCTTCAAGCAGATCAGCAGTCTTCGGCATGGCGCGGGTCTACCATAGTGGCCTGTCCGATGCCCGCCCAAAGCACAAACCGAGTCATCCTGCCGCAGGCCAGATCCCGTCATTCCACCGCTTCGGGAGCCTTCGCCCCGACGGCCCGAACCCGCCGCCAGTCAAGACCCGCAAACAACGCCTCGAACTGCGCGTGGTTCATCAGCATAAGCCCGTCCTTCACGGCGGGCCAGGTGAAGCTGTGCTCCTCAAGCCGCTTGTAGGCCAGCACCAGACCGGTGCCGTCCCAATACAAGAGCTTCAACCGGTCCGCCTTTCTGGCCCGGAAGACGAAGTCCGTCCCAGTGAACGGGTCCGTGCGCAGCTCGTTCTTCACCATCGCGGCCAGGCTGTCGTGACCCTTGCGGAAGTCGATGGGCTTCGTGGCAACCATGATCCGCACCCGGTTCGACGGAAAGATCACGGGCGGGCCTGCAGCGCTATGACCAGTTCCGCGACCCGTGCCGCAGCAGTGGCACCGTCCAGCCGCACCGTCACCGGCCCGATGATCAGATCAATCGACGCCGTCTCCACCGGCGTCTCGACCGGCTGCGACAATGCCACCGGCGCGGCGAACTCCGCCCCCGCAAATTCCGGCACCACCAGTTTGCCTTGCCGCGCCAGCGTCCGCCAAGAAGACAGGTGATTGGCCTTCAACCCACGCCGACGTGCCACCTCGTTCATCGTGACACCGGGCACCAGCGTCTCCGCCACCATCCGACCCTTAGCTTCGTCGGACCATCGCCGCTTGGCCGCCGGAGCCGCCAAAAGCTCCACAAACCCAACGGCCTCCATACTGCGCTCCCGATGGACTCCCACTGACGCCTCCCCTGCAAATCTCCATACGAGGGCGCATCGCAGCTTACGGATTCAGCAGGAAGGTGGGGTCAAGACGGCGCTTACGAATGGTCCTCAACGCCCTGCAGTGGGCCTCGCTTTGTCCGATCTCAGCGATTTCCTGGGAGATCGCTTCGATCCGGGCATCGAGGCGCATCCAGTCGTCATGAAGATCAAGGATGATGTGTCTTATCCCCGGTGAGATCTCGTCCCGGCGTTCGTCCAGAAGAGTCAGAAGCTAGTTTTGAACGGCGCGCAGACCCTTCCGGATCGTGATGCCTTGTTCGATAAGAAAGGCTCGGATCTGATTGATGGTTGCCGTGCGGCGAGAAAACAGCCGCGACCGGACGCGGTGCAGTGCCTGCAGGTCGTGCTGTGACCCCGATGCTCGTCCAGCTGAGACCAGAGTCCTTTGCTGAATTTTGCTCGGTTGCGCCGACGGAGCAATGGACGATCTGCGCAGCGGTGCATGTGCGCCAAGCTGATCGCCCATTGCGGTGAGTTGGGCGGCAAAGACCACCGGGGCTTGGTATCCGAGCGCTGCATGGGGCCGCTCAGTGTTGTAGCTATGGGTCCAGCGGGCCACAGCATCACGGGCATGGTCGATACCGAAGAGCCGCTTCACCTGGTCGGTCTTCAACCCGCCGAACTCCTTGCGCCACCTATAGTAAGTGAACTGCGTCACACCGATTGACCGCACGGCTTCGGCCACTGACTGGCCTTGCGACACCAGCACGTCGACCTGCCGGAGCTTGGCGACGATCTCCTCAGGCTTGTGCTTTTTCTGGGGCATTCCTGCATCCTCCAAATGGCTCGTAAGCCATACCTCAGGGAGGACCACTTTTTGGGGGCAGACCAACTTCCGAAAAGAACTGTACAGTCGACTCAGAGTTTTAGCGGTAGGCCTTTCCACTCGAACGAAAATCCGTCGGGATCAGCAATCTTGCCAGTGCGTCGGCGTATCGTATTGCCACCCGGTTCGGTGCAAAAGCGGGCGATCATCCGCGAACTCCGCGTGTCCCAGACAAAGATACCCTGTAAAAACCCAGCTTCGCGGCACATCGAAAATGGCTTGCACCGCAGCGGGTTCCAGAATGGACACCCAGCCAAGGCCGATGTTTTCGGACCGGGCTGCCAGCCAGAGGGTATGAATCGCCATGACGGTCGAAAACTGCAGGGTTTCGGGCATGGTCCGCCGCCCCAACCTCCGCCCCTCGGCGGGGATCGTGTCGGTGAACACAGCAAGATGCACTGGGGCATCGCGCAGCCCTGCCAGTTTCAGCCGGACATATTCCGCCTTTGTCGCATCATCATAGCCCGCCGCAGCCTCATGGTTGCAGCGTTCAAAGATCGCCTGAACCGCTGCGCGCTTCCCCGGATCCATGACCCGCAGGACACGCCAAGGACGGGAGTTGCCCACCGACGGAGCCATATCCATCGCCCCCCGCAACCGGTCGATGACGGGTTCCGCAACGGGATCAGTGCGAAAGTGCCGGACATCGCGACGCCAGCGCAGAATGTCGTTCAGCGTCTCGGCCTGTGCTGGTAGAAATTCCATTCCGCCTCACTATGATGACTTTGGGATGAGCCTGCCCGCCACTACCACGGTATTGTAGTCTTGGGTTCATGCATCAGCCGCGCCCGCGATAGGGCGGCACGCCCTGATCGGGGATCCAGACGTTATCTGGAAGAGGGCCGGTCTGGTAGAACACATCAATCGGGATACCGCCGCGCGGATACCAATAGCCGCCGATGCGCAGCCATTCAGGGGTGAGCAGGTCAACCACCCGTCTGCCGATCGAAACCGTACAATCCTCATGAAACGCACCATGGTTGCGGAAAGAACCGAGATATAGCTTCAGCGATTTGCTTTCCACCAGCCAGTGCTGAGGCACGTAATCGATCACCAGATGCGCAAAGTCAGGCTGGCCGGTCATCGGACAAAGCGAGGTGAATTCGGGGGCGGTAAAGCGCACGCAATAAGCGGTACCCGCCTGCGGGTTCGCCACCTTTTCCAGCACCGCAGCCTCGGGGCTTTGCGGCAGCGCGGTGGCACTGCCAAGCTGTTGCAGATCCTTGTAGATATCAGTCATGTCGATCTCCCTCGCGGTCACACGCCGCGTTTGTTGCCCCACAGCAGAACGTGCAGTTGCGGCAGTACATGGGCGGCAAACCAGCGGTCGGCCATCACTCGGTCCACCAGCCAGCCCATGCGCTGCAAAATACGGTCGGTGTCGATAAAGGCGTCGTCATCCTGCGGCCCCGACGGGGTGTGATTGCCCGGTTGCAGATAGACCGGCAGGCTCGGAAACCGCGTGGCCGCATCACGGGCATAGGCATAATCTTCTAAATCGAACACCACGAATTTCAGCACGATTTGCGGCCCTGCGACGGCGGCCTCCACACAGGCCCGCAGTGCAACCCAGTCGGTCGTCATTGCACTGGAGGGTGGTTTCGGGCTCAGCACCAAGACATCCAGATCTGCAAACCAGTCGCGGCTGACCGAGCCTTGGGTTTCCAGCGCAAAGCGGTAGCCCTCTGCCTGCCCCTGCCGGATCAGCGGCCCCAAGGGCTGAA
>LNFM01000911.1_pt1 | contig 55472 bp, 52 predicted proteins | sample 596031 | NCBI WGS metagenome assembly LNFM01 (sample SAMN04254537, study PRJNA301005) | activated carbon metagenome | isolation source: dual media filters at the Ann Arbor, Michigan drinking water treatment plant | place: USA: Ann Arbor
GGTGGACGCGACACCTGCTTGGGGAATGGGCGAGCTTCTGTAGGAGCGGGCCATGCCCGCGAAAGCGATGGTTCCGGTCGAGACGCATCCGCAGTATCCACCGCTTTCGCGGCCATGGGCCGCTCCTACAACGGCGGTGGACGCGCTACCCGCCTCGGGAATGGGCGAGCCTCTGTAGGAGCGGGCCATGGCCGCGAAAGCGTTGGTTCCGGTCGAGACGCATCCGCAGCATCCACCGCTTTCGCAGCCATGGGCCGCTCCTACGGAATCCGTCGCGTCGATTGCTGCCGGGTGGGCGCCCAGGGCGCCATTGAGCAGACGCAAGGACTCGCGCGGTCGGTGGCGCTAGCCTCGATGCTGGAGAGGCTGGCGCGTTGCGCGGAACGTGATCGGCCTCCAACAACGCGGAGACCGATGCCTTGAGACCGATCAACCTGCTTCTTTCCGTTGCCCTGCTCGCAGCTTCCAGCGTGGGCGCTGCCGTTCTTTCCCTTTCGGACGGGGCCGACGGTGCCTTCCATCCCATTCACGACATCACGCTCGATCTGCCGGACGATGGGATCTTCAATTTCACGTCCATCGAGATCCCGAGCGGTGTCACGGTGCGGTTCCGACGCAACGACGACAACACGCCGGTGTTCCTGCGATCGGTGGGCGCGGTCTCGATCGCGGGTGTCGTCGACGTGTCGGCAGGGAGCGTGAACCCCGACGATCTTGCCAATCCGGGCCTCGGTTACATCCGACCCGCCACCACCAGCACGGGCGGCCCGGGGGGAGGCAGCGGTGGCGTGGCGGGCATCGGCGATACCACCTGTGCGGGCCTGGACTGCCGCGACGCCGGACCTGGTTCGGGATTGTCCGGCGGGCCGGCCGGCGTCACGCCCACGCACGCCGGGGTGAAGGTCTTCGGGGACGCAGGTGGTGGCGGCGGCATGGCAACACCAGGGGACACCGCGGTCCGCTACACGACTGGCGCGGCGGGCGCGCCGGCCGTCCCGTTTCCGAATCCCTTCGACGGGGGATCGGGGGGCGGTGGCGGTAGCGGCTGGTACTTCTTCGGCGTGCAGCTCGCGGGCGGATCCGGCGGCGGTGGCGGCGGTGCGCTGCACATCTCGACGCCCGAGACGATCACCGTCGCGGGGAGTCTGCTGGCGCTCGGCGCCAACGGGGGATGGGCATTCGCGAATGCCGGCGGGCAGGGTGGTCCTGGCGGGGGCGGCAGTGGGGGCGGCATCGCGCTGGTCGGCGGCACGACGGTGACACTGCTCAACACGGCGCTCGTCGATACGTCGGGAGGTTACGGCGGCGGTCTGAGCACCCAGACCTACACGTTCGATCCGCGGGCCTTCGAGAACGGGGCCCGCGGCGGCCTGGGATACCTCTACGTGGAGAGCCCGCAGATCGCGCTCGACGGGACCTTGATTGCCTCGGTGGTGGCCGTGCCCGAACCGGGTACCTGGGCGCTCATGGTCGGTGGCCTCGGGCTGATCCTCTCGGCGGGTCGCTGCCGCACACGACGTCGCGCGGTGCCCGATCGCGAGCCGACGTGATCATTCCGTACGTTGCTCGGTCGGCGTCGCGTGCGGTGATGCCGTCAACTGTCCTCGGCCTCGATGCGGTCCCATAGCGCCCGGATCATGTCCTTCATCATCAGCGCCTCCTGCCAGCGGTCGGACAGCTCGTAGCCGTCCGCGCCGGTGATCGCATACTCCTTCGGGCCCAGTTCGCAGAGGAACGTGAAGGTGGCGTCCGGCGGCGCGCGGCGGCGCCAGCTGCGGAGGCCGTACTCCCACCATTGCATGAAGAGATCGACCCAGTGCTGCATGGTCGGGAAGCTGATCTGCACTTGGATCTGCTCGCGGCTCGCGACGCGCCCGTGGAAGCCCCAGCAGTGGTCGAGGACGCGGTGCATGAGCGCGTGGTTCTCGTCCGACACCGGGTACCAGAACTCGCGGCCGACGAGATAGTGCGAGAGGTCGCCCGTGAGCCGCAGATCCGGGAAGCAGTCGAGCAGTCGCAGCGTGAAGAAGAGGTCCGTCGTCATGCGGTCGCGGTGCGTCTCGATGTGCACCGGTACCTTCGCGTCGTGGGCGAGGCGCCGCCAGCCCTCGATGTACGGGATGCATTCCTCGAGCGAGTACGGGCGCACGTCGGGCTGCAGGTTCACGTGGTCCGCGCCGAACTCCGCGACGTACTCGAGCGTGGTCTTCAGGTCGTCGACCGTCTTCGGATAGCACTGGGCCTGCCAGCTCATTCCGTGGGCACGCAGGAAGCTGGTGACTTCCTTCACGAAATCGCGCTCGATGAACCGCACGCCGCAGCCATCGAAGCCCGCGTCGCGGATCATGGCGAGCTTCTCGTCGAGCGACCATTCGAGGCCGTCGGGACGGCGCCGCTCCATGGCCCACAGCGACTGGTAGATCAGCAGCTTCTGCATGGAACGGTCCTCCGGTGAACGAACTACGCGCAGAGGGTCTGCGCGTTATGCCGCAGGTGGTCTTCCACGAACGTCGCGATGAAGAAATAGCCGTGGTCGTACCCGCCGTGGCGGCGCAGCGTGAGGCTCTGACCCGACTCAGCGCAGGCCGCCTCGAAGGCCTCCGGGTGCAGTTGCTCCACGAGGAATTTGTCCGCGAGGCCCTGATCGACGAGGATGCGGCCGCTGAACGGGCGCTCGCGCACGAGAACGGTCGCGTCGTACCGGGACCACGGCTGCGAGTCGTCACCCAGATAGCCGCCGAACGCCTTCCGTCCCCACGGGCACTGCGTCGGCGCGCAGATCGGTGCGAAGGCCGACACCGACCGGTAGATGTCGGGGTTGCGCAGTGCGCAGACCAGCGCGCCATGCCCGCCCATCGAGTGCCCGAAGATGCCCTGCCGATCGATGTCAGCAGGGAAGTTGTGCGCGATGATCGTCGGCAGTTCGCGCGTCACGTGGCTGTACATGCGGTAGTGCGTCGACCAGGGCGCCGCGGTGGCGTCGACGTAGAAACCCGCCCCGACGCCGAAGTCCCAGGCATCGGACTCGCCGGCGATGTTCGCGCCGCGCGGGCTGGTGTCCGGGCACACGAGCATCAAGCCGAGTTCCGCTGCGACCCGCTGCGCGCCGGCCTTGATCGCGAAGGTCTCCTCGGTGCAGGTGAGGCCCGCGAGGTACACCAGCACCGGTACGCGTCCGGTCTGCGCCTGCGGCGGTTGATACACCGCGAAGCGCATGTCGAGGCCGATCTCCGCGGAGGGATGCGAGTAGTAGCCCTGCACCCCGCCGAAGCAGCGATGCTCCGAGATGACTTTCAGCGTCATCAGTACACCACGACGCTGCGGATCGACTCGCCGGCGTGCATCAGATCGAAGCCGCGGTTGATGTCCTCCAGCGGCATCACGTGCGTGATGAGGCTGTCGATGTCGATCTTGCCGTCCATGTACCAGTCGACGATCTTCGGGACGTCGGTGCGACCGCGCGCGCCGCCGAAAGCGGTGCCCTTCCACACCCGACCGGTCACGAGCTGGAAGGGGCGGGTCGTGATCTCCGCACCCGCGGGGGCTACGCCGATGATGATCGACTGGCCCCAGCCCTTGTGGCAGCACTCCAGCGCCTGACGCATCACCTTCACGTTGCCGATGCACTCGAAGCTGTAGTCGGCACCGCCCCTCGTGAGGTTCACGAGGTGGGGCACCAGTTCGCTCTCGGGCATCTCGGACGGATTCACGAAATGCGTCATGCCGAACTTCTCGGCGAGCGCGCGGCGGCCGGGGTTCAGGTCGACGCCGACGATCATGTTGGCGCCGGCGAGCCTTGCACCCTGCACGACGTTGAGACCGATACCGCCCAGCCCGAACACCACGACATTCGCGCCCGGTTCGACCTTGGCCGTGTTGATGACGGCGCCGATGCCGGTGGTGACACCGCAGCCGATGTAGCAGACCTTCTCGAACGGTGCGTCCTCGCGGATCTTCGCCAGCGCGATCTCCGGCACGACGGTGTAGTTGGCGAACGTGGACGTGCCCATGTAGTGGAGGATGGGCTTGCCGTCGAGCGAGAAGCGGCTGGTGCCGTCGGGCATCTGTCCGCGGCCCTGCGTCACGCGGATCGCCTGACAGAGATTGGTCTTGTGCGATACGCAGTACTCGCACTCGCGGCATTCGGGCACGTATAGCGGGATGACGTGGTCGCCTTTCTTCAGGCTCTTCACGTTCGGGCCCACGTCTACGACAACGCCGGCACCTTCGTGCCCGAGGATGGCGGGGAAGAGACCTTCGGGGTCGGCCCCGGACAGCGTGAACTCGTCGGTGTGGCAGATGCCGGTGGCCTTGATCTCGACCAGCACCTCGCCATCACGGGGACCGTCGAGATCGACGGTCTCGATGGTGAGCGGGGCTCCAGCGCGGTGGGCGACGGCGGCGCGGACTTTCATGGTGGGGCTCCTCGGTCAGGAAATGCGGCGTTTCAGTTCGGGCGGGTTCGCGGACTTCTCGCGGAACTCTTCCGCCGAGCCCGCGAACTTCACGCCGGCCCGCTTGATGGCGCCATCGTCGACCTTCTCGATGGGGGTGTAGAACGGGTGATGGTGTTCGAGGTATGGGTTGTTGCGCGCCGCGTTGTAGCAGTGGAGCACCGTCCAGCGGCGATTCTGCGAGCGGTTCTGATCGGACCGGTGCAGGACGTTGCTGTGGAAGAAGAGACCGTCGCCGGGCTCCATCTCCGCGAACTCGATGGGCATGCGCTTCAGGATCTCCTCCACGCGCCTGGGATCCGCACCCACCTGCTCGCCCGGCAGCACGCCGTGCTCGATACGGCCGCAATGGTGCGAGCCCTTCACGACCTGCAGGCAACCGTTCTCGCGGGTGCTGCGGTCGAGTGCGACCATCACGCTCGCCATGTAGGGAAACACGCAGCCGTTGTGGTACCAGTAACCGTAGTCCTGGTGCCATTCCCAGGCACCGCCCTCGAGCGGTTCCTTCGCGGTCAGCTTCGAGTGGTAGTGATACACCTCACCGCCCAGCAGATCCTCCATGGTGTCGACCACGCGGTGCGAGCGCGCGGCGAGACCGTAGACGCTGTCGCCGGGATGGTTCCACGTCGCCATGCGCGTCGCCTTGCCGGAGGCGTCGTTCCGGTTGTACAGCCGGCTGCGCATCGACTCGTCGTTCTCGATGGCCGTGCGCAGGATGGCGATCTCTTCGTCGTCGAAGAGCTTGCGCACCATGATGTAGCCGTCGCGTTCGTAGTCCGCACGCTGCTGCGGGGTGAGGATGGATCCGGTCATCGTGGCCTCCGTCGTTCGTGTTGTCGTGATTCGAGTGTGGTGCCCGGCGCGGGACGTCAGTGCGCGCGGGAGGTGGTGGCAAGTCGCGCGGCGGCGCCCGCCAGATGCGCGAGCACAGCCGCGCGTGCGTCTTCCGGGGCCCGGCGACGGATCGCATCGACGATCCGCGCGTGCTCGCTGCGGACCTCGGCCTCGAAGGCGGGCGACCGCGCCTCGTTCGTGTGGGTGATGTGGATGGCGCCCCGCAGGTACTGTCCGAGGAACGACCACGTGGAGCAGAGCAGCCGGTTGCCCGAGGCCTCGGCAATGGCCTGGTGGAACGCGAGGTCCTCCTCCACGCCGTCGGACCCGCGCGATGCGGCGCCGTCGACGGCCTTGAGGGCGGCCTGCACGGCGGCCATCGCGCTGCGGGTCCGACGAACGGCCGCGAGTGCAGCGATCTCGGTCTCGACGGCGCGACGCAGCTCGTAGAGTTCCTCGAGGGTGGTGCTGGATTCGTGGACCTTCGGATCCAGTCGCAGTGGCGTGAGTGGCCGGCCCTCGGGGACGAAGAGCCCGGACCCCTGCAACGAGACGACGAGCCCCTCGGACTTGAGCCGCGATACCGCCTCGCGCACGACGGCGCGGCTGACGCCGAAGCCTTCGGCCAGTGCCGTCTCGGTGGGCAGGCGAGCCCCGGCGGGGAAGCGCTGTTCGGTGATCGCCGTTCGCAACTCGTCTGCCACGCGCTCGGAGAGGCGTTGACCGCGACCGATGAACGGGAGGTCTGGAGCTTTCATTCGTCGGATGCTAGCAGACCTGGTCGGTTGTCTGACAACTTTGCCGAGAGGTGTGGCGCCCCCGGCCCGCGGCTGGGAGCTTGCGTAGAGCATGATCAAGGGGAGGGCACCATATATATATCCCCCGGTGGATGCGCTACTCACCGTTGAAGTGGGCGTGATTCCTGTAGGAGCGGGCCATGCCCGCGAAAGCAATGGTTCCGGTTGAAGCGTTTCCTCGCACTCACCGCTTTCGGGGCCATGGGCCCCTCCTACAGGACCAGATCCACCGTGCGCGGCGCATCCACCGGGGGATATACAAGGGGTCCTCCCCTTGTTGGTACGACCTGCGGCCAACCCGCCGCGGGCCACCGGCCCGAGAGGAGGCCATGGGTCCCTCCTACCAGGGCGTCGCCGGTTCGGTACGCGTCACCCCAACGCGTCGCGCAATCCGTCCAGGCTCGCGTGGTGCGTGAGATCGCTCCCCAGAGGCGTCACCGTCACCCACCCTTGCAACGCCGCGCCCACGTCGGTCGCCGGGTCGGTCTGGCCCCTTTCGTGGCCGAAGCTCAGCCACGCGTAGGGGAACTGCCGCGGGTCGATCCTTTCGCTCACGTCGATCCACATGCGATCCCAGCGCCCCTGCGGTACGACGCGCACGCCCTTCACCTCGGACGGCGCGACGTCGGGAATGTTGATGTTGTGACACACGCCCGGCGGGACCGGCGCGGCCATCAGCCGGCGGATGAGATCCGGGCAGACGGCCTCGGCGGTGTCCCAGCGCAGCTCGCGGCCGGGGTTGAAGCACAGGCTGATCGCAAGGCCCCGGATCCCGGACTGCGCGGCCTGCATCGCACCGGCGACCGTGCCGGAGTACGTGATGTCGTCGCCCACGTTGTGGCCACGGTTCACGCCCGAGAGCACGAGATTCGGCGGGTGATCCTTCATGAGGCTGCGGAGCGCTACGACCACGCAGTCGGTGGGCGAGCCCTTCACCAGCGAGAAGCGTTTCTCCTCGAGCTGGCGCACGCGTACGGGTTCACCCACGGTGACGGAGCGGCTGGCGCCGGAGCGCTCGAAATCGGGGGCAACGATCCAGACATCGTCGGAGATTGCCCGGGCGACGCGCTCCATGGCGACCAGGCCGGGGGCGTAGATACCGTCGTCGTTCGTGATGAGGATGCGGAGGGACATGTCGTGGGGGCACTCGGGAAGTGGGCGCGCCGGATCGCTGGATCCGTGGCATCGCGGGGAGCGCGGAATCTAGCACGGTGCCGGACCCGATCCGGGCGACGCATGTGCGGGGTCTGGTGACCGCAGTACACTCCGGAGTCCCGCGGAGCACCGGCCATGCATGGCGGTCCGGCGCATTCGCACCCGTACTCACAAAGACCCGCACCGAGGAGCCAGTCATGACCGAGGCCGTCATCGTTTCCACCGCCCGCACCCCGCTCGCCAAGTCATGGCGCGGCGCCTTCAACATGACCCACGGTGCGACGCTCGGCGGCCACGCCGTGCAGCATGCGGTGGCGCGCGCGGGCATCGATCCGGGCGAGGTGGAGGATGTCCTCATGGGCTGCGCCAACCCCGAGGGCGCCACGGGTCACAACATCGCACGCCAGATCGCGCTGCGGGCGGGGATGCCGATCACGGTGTCCGGGGCCACCGTGAACCGCTTCTGCTCGTCGGGCCTGCAAACGATCGCGATGGCCGCGCAGCGCGTGATCGCCGGCGAGGCAGACATCTTCGTGGCAGGCGGCGTCGAGTCGATCTCGTGCGTGCAGAACGAGATGAACAAGCACATGGTCCACGACGGCTGGCTGGTCCAGAACAAGCCCGAGATCTACTGGAACATGCTGCAGACGGCGGAGATGGTGTCCAAGCGCTACGGCATCGCCCGCGAGCCCCAGGACCAGTACGGCGCCCGCAGCCAGCAGCGTGCCGCCGCCGCGGCTGCGGCAGGCTTCACGAAGGACGAGATCGTCCCGATCCGCGTCACCATGAAGACGGTCGACAAGGCGACCGGTCAGGAATCCACCAAGGAAGTCGTTTGCGACCGCGACGAAGGCATCCGCGCCGACACCACCTACGAGGGTGTGTCGCAGATCAAGCCGGCGGTGGAAGGCGGCGTGATCGCGGCGGGCAACGCGAGCCAGTTCTCCGATGGCGCTTCGGCTGCCGTGGTGATGAACGCGAAGCTCGCCGAGAAGCGCGGCCTGAAGCCGCTCGGCATCTACCGCGGTTTCGCCGTCGCGGGTTGCGAGCCCGACGAGATGGGCATCGGCCCCGTCTTCGCCATCCCCAAGCTCCTCGCCCGCACCGGCCTTTCGATCGACGACATCGGCCTCTGGGAACTCAACGAAGCCTTCGCGGTGCAGGTGATCTACTGCCGCGACAAGCTGGGCATCCCCGATGACCGCCTCAACGTGAACGGCGGCTCCATCGCCGTGGGCCATCCGTACGGCGTGACGGGCGCCCGCCTCGTGGGCCACGCGCTCATCGAAGGCAAGCGGCGCGGCGTGAAGTACGTGGTCGTGACGATGTGCATCGGCGGCGGCATGGGCGCGGCGGGCTTGTTCGAGGTGGCCTGATGTTCGGCGGGGCCGAGACCCGGTCCCGCGTATCCCGAATGTTCGCCGGGGTCAGGGTCCAGACCTGATCCCGGTTTTCACGAAACCCCTCCGGAGAACCCCCATGTCCGAAGCCTTCATCGTCGCCGCAGGGCGCACCGCCGGTGGCCGTCGCGGTGGCCGTCTGTCCGGTTGGCATCCCGTCGATCTCGCCGCCGCCGTCATCGATGCGATCGTCGCGCGGGTCGGCTGCGATCCCGCGCTCGTGGAAGATGTCGTGATGGGTTGCGTGAGCCAGGTAGGCGAGCAGTCCACGAACGTCGCGCGCAATGCCGTCCTCGCGTCCTGTCTGCCCGAGTCCGTGCCCGGCACCTCGCTCGACCGCCAGTGCGGATCGTCCCAGCAGGCGCTGCACTTCGCGGCCCAGGCCGTGATGTCGGGGACGATGGATGTCGTGATCGCCGGCGGCGTCGAGAGCATGACCCGCGTGCCGATGTTCACCTCGTCGGCGCTGCCCCAGAAGAACGGCATGGGGACCTACATGAGCCCCGCCATGCGCGCCCGGTATCCGGGGGTCGAGTTCAGCCAGTTCACCGGCGCCGAGATGATGGCCCGCAAGTACGACCTCCCGAAGGAGGCGCTCGATGCCTACGCCTTCCGCAGTCATCAGCGCGCCATCGAGGCCACGAAGGCGGGTCGATTCACCGAGGAGATCATTCCCGTCGAAGTGCGCGCCCAGGACGGCACGCCGCAGGGTGAGCAGCATCAGGTGGACGAAGGCATCCGCTTCGACGCGTCGCTCGAGGGCATCGCTGGCGTGAAGCTTCTGGCCGAGGGTGGCCGGGTCACCGCAGCCACAGCGAGCCAGATCTGCGACGGCGCGACGGCGGTCATGGTCGTCAGCGCCCGCGGATTGAAGCAGCTGGGCGTCGAGCCCATCGCCCGCGTGCACCACATGTCCGTGCTCGGTCACGATCCGGTGATCATGCTCGAAGCACCGATTCCCGCGACCGAGCGCGCGCTGAAGAAGGCGGGCATGAGCATCGGCGACATCGATCTCTACGAAGTGAACGAGGCGTTCGCCCCGGTGCCGCTGGCGTGGCTGAAGTCCCTCGGTGCGGACCCCGACCGACTCAACGTGAACGGCGGCGCCATCGCCCTCGGGCATCCCCTCGGAGCCTCGGGCACCAAGCTCGCGACCACGCTGATCCACGCGCTGAAGCAGCGCGGTGGCCGCTTCGGACTGCAGACCATGTGCGAAGGCGGCGGCATGGCGAACGTCACGATCTTCGAGCGGCTCTGAGCGGAAGGAATGTCCCGCCGCACCTGCGCTGACTCGTCCCGCCCCGCTCGACCGCCCGAACAGGAATGCCGCCCGCCATGAGCCCGTCCAGCACCATCGTCAATCGTCGCGATCTCGATTTCCTTCTCTACGAACTGCTCGAGGTCGAGACGCTCTGCTTCCGTGACCGCTTCCGGGAGCACTCCCGCGAGACCTTCGGTGCGGTGCTCGACACCGCGCTCGCCATCGCAACCGAGAAGTTCGCGCCCCACGCCCGCAAGGCGGACGAGAACGAGCCGCGCTTCGAGGACGGAAAGGTCGTGATGATTCCGGAGGTCGCCGAGGCCCTCGCGGCGTTCAACGAGGCCGGTTTCCTCTCGGCCGGGTTCGACGCGGAGCACGGCGGCATGCAGCTCCCGGCTTCTGTACTGCAGGCGGCGTTGGCGGTGTTCCACGCGGCGAACGTCGGCACGGCCGCGTATCCGTTCCTGACGATCGCCAACGCGAACCTCCTCAGCCACTTCGGCACACCCGATCAGCGCGCGAAGTACCTCCCCCACCTGCTGTCCGGTCGGTTCTACGGGACGATGTGCCTGTCCGAGCCCCAGGCGGGTTCTTCGCTCGCGGACATCGTCACGCGTGCGGAGCCGCAGGCCGACGGTACCTATCGCTTGTTCGGCCAGAAGATGTGGATCTCCGCGGGCGATCACGAGCTGTCCGAGAACATCGTCCATCTCGTCCTCGCGAAGATCCCCGGCGGCCCGCCCGGCGTGAAGGGCATCTCGCTCTTCCTCGTGCCAAAGCGGCACATGAACGAGGACGGCACGCTGGGCGCGCGCAACGACGTCGCGCTGGCCGGCCTGAATCACAAGATGGGCTATCGCGGCACCACCAACTGCGTGCTCAATTTCGGCGAGAAGGACGGCGCCGTCGGTGAACTCGTGGGCGAGGCGCACAAAGGCCTTGCGTGCATGTTCCACATGATGAACGAGGCCCGCATCGGCGTCGGGCTCGGGGCGGCGATGCTCGGCTACACCGGCTACCTGCACGCGCTCGCCTACGCACGCGACCGTGCCCAGGGCCGCCCCGTGCTCGCGAAGGACCCGACGCGACCGCAAGTGAAGCTCGTCGAGCATCCCGATGTACGCCGGATGCTGCTCGCGCAGAAGGCGTACGTGGAGGGCGGTCTCGCGCTGTGCCTCTACGCCGCGAAGCTCGTCGACGAGGCGAACACGGCCGAGGACGATCGCAAGCGCCGCGGCGCGAAGCTGCTGCTCGAAGTGCTGACACCCATCGTCAAGGCGTGGCCGTCGCAATGGTGTCTCGAAGCCAACAACCTCGCCATCCAGGTGCACGGCGGCTACGGCTACACGCGCGAGTATCCGGTCGAGCGCTTCTACCGCGACAACCGGCTGAACCCGATCCACGAAGGCACGAACGGCATCCAGGCGCTGGACCTTCTCGGGCGCAAGGTCGGCATGGACGACGGCGCGGCGATCCAGCGGCTCGCCATGGCCATCGACCTCACGGCCCGCGAGGCCCGCGCGTGCGAGTCGGCGGAACTGCGCGACTGCGGGCAGAAGCTGACCGACGCGTTCGCCAACGTGATGGAAGTCGTGCGCAACACGCTGTGCGCCACGGACAAGGGACACGCGGAACTGGCGCTGGCGAATGCGCACGTGTTTCTCGAGATGACCGGGCACGTGGTGGTCGCGTGGATCTGGTTGCAGCAGGCGCTGGTGGCGGTGCGCAGCCTCAAGGACGCGACCGACGGCGACCGCGATTTCTATCAGGGCAAGCTGCAGGCGGCGTCGTATTTCTTCCGCTGGGAACTGCCGAAGACCGCGCACTGGTACCAGCTGATGAACGACATGGACAACACGTGCCTGGAGATGCAGGACGCGTGGTTCTAGACTGGCGGCGATCCCTGCAGAGGAGTCTGGTCATGTCACTGCAACCCGAGGTCCGCTACACAGAGGCCGAGTATCTCGAGATGGAGCTCACCGTCGAGGAGAAGCACGAGTTCTTCGAGGGTGAGATCTACGCGATGGGTGGGGCGAGCTTCGCGCACGCGCAGCTCGCCAGCAATGTGGGTCTACAGCTCGGAGTCAGGTTGCGTGGAGGCCCCTGTCGCGTCTTGTTCTCGGATCTCCGCGTGAAGGTGTCGGCTTCCGGTCTGTACACGTACCCCGATGCCGTGGTCGTTTGCGGCGACCCCCAGCTGGAGAAGCCCGGCGACACGCTCACGAATCCGACGCTGCTCGTCGAGGTCCTGTCGCAGAGCACCGAGACGAAGGACCGCGGCTGGAAATTCCAGCAGTACCAGAAGATCCCGTCGTTGCAGGAGTACCTGCTCGTGTCGCAGATCACGCCGCGGCTCGAACTCTTCACGCGGCGGTCGGACGGACGGTGGCTCTACACGGCAGCCGAGGGGTTGGAAGCGACGGTGCTGCTGACCTCCCTCGGATGCGACCTGCCGCTCTCGGCCGTGTACGAGAAGGTGGAAGGCCTGCGCGAGCCCTCCGCCTGGTACGACGCGGAGCCCGCGATCGCATGATCGGTGCCGCCGCAACGGCAGGCCACCAGGCCGTCGCCGCGCCTGCGGTGGTTCCTCTCCCGTCCTGCGTGATAACTTCGACGCTTCGACCGCGATCGTCGCGGCAGGCCGAAGTGCACGGGGGGAAGTCATGGATGTGAAGTCGCTGTTCGATCTGACGGGCAAGGTGGCGCTGGTGACCGGGGGCTCCCGCGGGTTGGGCCTCCAGATGGCCGAGGCGCTCGGTGAGATGGGTGCGAAGGTCGCCATCACGGCCCGCAAGGCCGGCGAGCTGGCCGAGGCGCAGGCGCATCTCGCAGGGATGGGCATCGAGGTGATGACCCACGTGTCGGATCTCTCCGACCCGGCGGCCTCGAAGCCGCTCGTGGATGCGGTGCTCGCGAAGTGGGGCCAGATCGACGTCCTGGTGAACAACGCCGGCGCGAGCTGGGGCGCGCCTGCCGAGCAGCATCCGCTCGAAGCGTGGCACAAGGTGATGAACCTGAACATCACGGCGCTCTTCGTGCTCTCGCAGGCCGTGGCCAACGCCACGATGATCCCGCGTCGGCAGGGCAAGATCATCAACATCGCCTCCATTGCCGGCCTGAAGGGCACCGATCCGCACTTCATGCCGACCATCGCCTACAACACGAGCAAGGGTGGTGTCGTGAACTTCACGCGCTCGCTCGCGGCCGAGTGGGCGCAGTACGGGATCCACGTGAACGCGATCGCGCCCGGCGTGTTCCCGAGCAAGATGGCGAAGGGAATGATCGACCGGTCGGAGGCCTACATCATCGACCACACCCCGATGAAGCGACTCGGGGCCGACCACGATCTGAAGGGCACGATCGCGCTGCTCGCGTCGCCGGCGTCCGACTACATCACCGGCGTGACCATTCCCGTCGACGGTGGCTTCTCGGCCATATGAGCATCGCGGGCGGGTTCGACATCGAGATCCCCTTCGCCGGGTTGCTGGGTCTGAAAAAGCTGTCGGAAACGCCCGGGTCCGTGACCGTCGGGCTGGCGGTCCGGCCGGAACTGATGAACAGCTGGCACGTGGCCCATGGTGGCGCCGTCATGTCCCTGCTCGACGCAACGATGGGGATGAGCGCGAAGTCCCTCGACCCGCAATCCACTGGCGCGACGACGGTGGAGCTGAAGGTGAACTTCCTCGCGACAGCCACCGGCGATCTGGTGGCGCAGGGGCATGCGCAGCGCGCCGGGCGGTCGCTGGTGTTCGTGGAAGGCGAGGTGCGAAACGCGGCGGGCGATCTGCTGGCGAAGGCGACGGGTACCTTCAAGCTGCGACATCCCGCCGGGAGCCGTCCCGCCGGATGAGCCGTGGTCAGGCAGCGGGTGAGTGGCGGCTGCTGTCCTCGCCCGCGGTCATCCCGTGGATTTCCTCGGACAGGGTGTCCGGCTGGAGCCAGCGGGCGAGTTTCCCCGCGAGGGCCTGCGCCGTGTAGGGCTTGCTCAGGTAGTCGTCCATGCCGGCCGAGAGGCAGGCCTCGCGGTCACCGACGATGGCATTCGCCGTGAGCGCGATGATCGGGATGCGCGTCCCCGTGTGCAGTTCCTCGTCGCGGATCGCGCGGGTCGCCTGGAAGCCGTCCATCACGGGCATGTGGCAGTCCATGAGGATCGCGTCGTAGCGACCGCTGCGCCACGCCACGATGGCGGCGGCGCCGTCGGGAACGATTTCGCAGGCGAGCCCCAGCGTCTTCAGCATTGCACGGGCCACGAGTTGGTTCACTGCGTTGTCCTCCGCGACGAGTACGCGGGCGTCCTCGGACGCGCGCAGCACGCTGTCGGCGGTCGCCACGCGTGCCGGGCGGTCCGCGCCGGACAGGACATCGCAGACACACGCCTGCAGTTCCGCCTGGCGTACGGGCTTCGTCACGGCGCGGGCGATGCCTGCAGAGTGAAGGACCTCCGGCGTCTCGATGTCGCCGACCGAACTGAGCAGTATCCGCCGCGTCGGCCGCAGCGCCGGATCGATCTCGATGGCACGCGCGACGTCGATGCCGCTCATCCCCGGCATGTCCATGTCGAGGATCGCCAGCGCGTACGGATCGCCGGCCGCCACCGCCTGCCGCAGCAGGGCGATGCCGTCGGCGCCCGACGTGACGATGCTGGTGCGGACGGCGAGGCTCTTCAGCTGCTCCTCGCAGATCTCGAGGTTGGTGGTGTTGTCGTCGACGATGAGCACGCGACTGCCGATGACGGAGGTCCGGCAGAGGCTCGGGTCCCGGTCATCCGGCGCGGTGACATCGCGGTCCAGCCGCGCGGTGAACCAGAAACGCGTGCCGCCTCCCGGCGCTGCTTCCACATGGATCTCCCCGCCCATCATGCCGACGAGTTTCGCGCAGATGGCGAGCCCGAGGCCCGTGCCGCCGAACTGGCGCTCAGTCGACTCCTCCGCCTGCACGAAGGGTTCGAAGATCCTGCTGCGGGCAGCTTCCGGAATCCCCAGGCCCGTATCCGTCACGTCGAAGCGAAGCATGGCGTCCCGGTCGACGTGCGGTGGCGGACGGGTCACGGCGATCGACACCTGTCCCTGCTCGGTGAACTTCACGGCGTTGCCCACGAGGTTGGTCAGCACCTGACGCAGTCGGCCCGCATCCCCGATCCAGTGGTGCGGCAGGTCGTGGGGCAGATGGCACAGCAGTTCCACACCCTTCGCCTGCACCCTGTGGGCGAAGAGTCCGCCGATGGCCTCGACGAGGTCGCGCAGATCGAACGGATACGCCTGCAGCGAGAGCTTGCCGGCCTCGATCTTCGAGAAGTCGAGGATGTCGTTGATGATGGTGAGCAGCGATTCCGCGGACTGGTGGATGGTGAGCGCGCAATGCCGTTGGTGCTCGTCGAGATCCGTCTTCAGGAGGATCTCGTTCATCCCGAGGACACCGTTGAACGGTGTCCGGATCTCGTGGCTCATGTGCGCGAGGAACTCCGACTTCGCCCGGTCCGACTTCTCGGCTTCGCGCCGGGCGTGGTCGAGCTTCTCGTGGGTCTCCTGCAGCTCGGACATCATCATTCCGGCATTGACGAGCGCCTCGGCCTGGGCCGCGGCGATCGCATCGCTGCGCGCCAGGATCTCCTCGGCGCGCGCGCGAAGATCTCCGATGACCTCGTGGATCGCTTCGCCGTGATGCCCGCCCACATCGGCGGCGATGCGGGCCAGCTTCTCGAGGAGGACTTCGCAGGGGTTCATCGAAGGAGGCGGGGCTGCAGCGGTGTCACACCGGGCAGCGGACGACGGCCCGGGTTTCCTGCGGCGATACCTCGAGCGTGAGGAGTTCGTAGCCCTTGCGCCGGCACCAGGCCTTCACGTCCAGCTCGAAGGCCGGGTCGTCGGCGACAGCCTCGAACAGCTCCCCCGCGGCCATCTGCCGCGTCTCGTTGTTGAGCGCGACGATCGGTGCCGGGCACTTCATGCCGCGCAGGTCGATCAGCCGCTTCGTCGATTGCGTTGTCTCTACCACTTGTGATGTCTCCATGATGGGTGTCAAACGAACAGGGTCACGTTGCCGTCCGCGGCCATGTCCACGAACTGGGTGGCTCCGCAGATGCGCAGGTTGGGGTAGTCGAGCAGTTCCTCCCTGCGGATGCCCATGAGGTCCATCGACATGCTGCAGGCGAGGATCTCGACGCCGGAGGCCTTCGCCATCTCGATCATCTCGGTCAGGGCAGGGATGCCCTTGCGACGCATCTCCCGGCCGATCAGTGCGCGGCCGAGGCCGCCCATGTGCATGCGGGAGAGCGACAGTTGTCTGGGGCCCGCCGGAAGCATCCAGCCGAACATCCGTTCGACGAGGCGCTTGCCCGCGGTCTGCGGCGCCTCGCGTCGCAGGAGCGTGGTGCCCCAGAACGTGAAGAACATCGACACCTTCAGCCCGCACGCCGCCGCGCCCGTGGCGATGGAGAACGCGGCGAGGAGCTTGTCCAGGTCGTTGCTGAACACGCACAGCGTGACTGCCTCGCGTGCCGCCAGCGTGTGGACGCGACGTTCGAGGTCTGCGATGCGGCGCTGCAGTTCGACCGTGGTCGGTGCCTGGGCTTCGGTGGTTGGTGCTGTCGTGTCCAGAGCGTGGTCCCGGAAATCGTCGTTTCGTGTTGCCGCGGCGCGAGGTGATTCGCGCCGCGCCTGGCCGATGGCGTCTCGGCCGACATGACCCTAACGGGCGACCGGTGTACGACTTGAGGGCGGCGGGCGCCGGGGATGGGATTGGTGACCCGTCGGCGCAGCGTGCTATGGTCGCCGCCCGACTCCCCAACCCCATCGCCGAGACCGTCCATGCCCCTCGATCCTCAGATCCAGACCGTGCTCCAGGCCGTGAAGGCCGCGGGCCTGCCCGAGTTCTGGCAGATCACCCCCGACCAGGCCCGCGAGCAGTACAAGATCCGCGTGAAGCGTGCCGACCCGGTGGAGGTGCCGCTGCACCGCGTGGAGGACAAGCCCATCGAAGGGCCGGACGGCGGGGCGCTGATGCTCCGCATCTACCGCCCGCGGGAGACCGAGGGCGGGGAGCTGATGCCGGTGCTCGCGTGGTTCCACGGCGGCGGCTTCGTGATCGGCGACCTCGACACCCACGACAACGCGTGCCGCCGGCTCGCCGCGGAGTCGGATTGCGTCGTCGTGGCCGTGCACTACCGGCTCGCACCGGAGTCGCGTTTCCCGGCGGCGGTGGACGACTGCATGGCCGCGGTGCGCTGGCTCGCCACGAAGGGGCACACCATCGGCGTCGACCCCGACCGCATTGCCGTGGGTGGTGACAGCGCCGGCGGCAACCTCGCGACGGTGTGTGCGCTGATCGCGCGGGGCGAGGGCTATCCGCGGATCGCCTTCCAGCTGCTCATCTATCCGTGCGTGGCGCCGGAGCCCGAAACCCCTTCGCACCACCAGTTCGCCGAGGGCTATCTGCTCTCGCGCAACACCCTCACGTGGTTCTACCGCCAGTACCTGCGCAATGCCCGCGACACGCAGGACTTCCGGTTCGGACCGCTGGAGGCCGACGACTTCTCGAACCTGCCGCCGGCGCTCGTGCTCGTGGCGGGGTACGACCCGCTGCGGGACGAGGGCGTGCAGTACGCGACGAAGCTCATCAATGCGGGGAACCGCGTCACCCTCGTGAACTACGAGGGCATGGTCCACGGCTTCCTGCTGATGGCGGGCGTGGTGGATGCCGCGAAGCGCGCGACGACGGAGTGCGCGATGGCGCTGCGTGCCGCGCTCCGGCGCCGCTGAGCAGAACGATCAGGCGACCGGCGGCGGCAGGTCGTTCGCCTGGCAGCGGGCCTCGATGAGGCCGGTCATGAAGCGATCGCCGAATCCCCGCGCGACGGCATCGTCGATGCTGGCGAGCACGGCCTCGGCCACCGGTGTCGACAGGCCCTCGCCGGCCACGAGCCGCCGGAAGTAGGTCATGTCCTTCCGCGCGTTCGACACGAAGAACTTCATGCGGTCCATCTCGCCGGCCGCGGCACCGGCGACCACCATCTGGAAGAGGCCCGAATTCATCACGCCGGGCGTGACCAGTTCGATCCACTTCTCCACATCGATGCCCGTCTTCACGCAGGCGGTCCACGCCTCGGCCATCACCGACAGCATCCCCATCGTCACGTAGTTGTTGATGAGCTTCAACGTGTGCGCCTCGCCCACGCCGCCCACGTGGAAGAGGTTCTCGGAGAACGCCTCGATCACCGGGCGGATACGTGCGAGCGTGGCGGGTGTCGCACCCACCAGCACGTTCAATTTTCCCGCTTCGGCCTCCGGCGGCGTGCGCGACAGCGGCGCGTCGGCGAAGTCGATGCCGCGTGCGGCGAGGGCTGCGGCGATGCGGCGCGTGAGATCGGGTTCGCTCGTCGAGCAGTCGACGACGACGCTGCCCGGCGCCATCGTCGCGAGCAGTCCACGCTCCCCCAGCACGATGCTCTCGACCTGGGGCGCGCCGGTCACGCATAGGATCACCACATCCGCCGCTGCCGCGACACCGGCAGGCGAGTCCGCGGCCGTGGCGCCGCGCGCGACGAGGTCCGCCACGCTGTCCGCCTTGAACGGCTCGTGGACGACGAGTGGCCAGCCCTTCTCGACAATGTTCTTCCCGATGCCGTGGCCCATGAGCCCGGCGCCGATCAATCCGATGCGTTCCTTCACCGCTTGTTCTCCCCTGTGAGTTGCCCGCTGCGCCTTTGGAACAGCTCTTCCCGCTTGCGCACCCGCGTCGGCGTGGCGCGTATGCTCAGCCCTTCACGCGCACCGATGGCGCAGCGAGAAGGTCCACCGAGTATCCGTCCGCCGCACCGCATGCCACAACGACGGTCCGGCATCCGCCCACGAGTTTTCGCATGATCTCGAAACGACGCTCCATCCCATCGCTCGCTTCGCTGCAGGCCTTCGACAGCGCGGCCCGCCTCCTCAGCTTCACGCGGGCAGCCGACGAGCTTTCACTCACGCAGAGCGCTGTCAGCCGCCAGATCCAGACGCTCGAGGACGGGGTCGGCCTGGCGCTCTTCGGGCGCACGGGCAACCGGCTCGTCCTCACCGAGGCGGGCGAGAACTACCATCGCGAGATCGCGCCGCTGCTCGAGTCCCTGCGCAGCGCGACATTGCGTCTCATGGCGTTCAAGGGCGCGGGCGGCGCCTTGCGGCTCGTGGTGTTGCCGACGCTCGGGATGAAGTGGCTGGTGCCGCGCCTGCCGCGATTCGTCGCCGCACACCCGGAGGTGCAGGTGAGTCTCAACACCCGCACCACGCCGCTCGATCTGCGCGACACCGAGTTCGATGCCGCGATCCAGCACGGCGAGCCCACGTGGCCCGGCGCCGTCGCGGTGCGACTCATGGGCGAGGAACTCGCCGTGGTCGCGAGTCCGTCGCTGTTGCCGCGCGGCAAGGCGGCACGCCGCGATGCGCTCCTCGCGCTTCCGCTCCTGCAGCAGGGCACGCGCCCCGACGCGTGGGCCGAGTGGTTCCGCGCCGCGGGCGTGGCGCGCGACGATGCCTACGGCGGGCTGCGCTTCGAGCAGTTCTCCCACGTGATCCAGGCGGCGACGGCCGGGCTCGGTCTCGCTCTCGTCCCGCGTTTCCTCGTCGCCGACGAGATGCGCGCTGGCCAGCTTGCCGAGGCGTCGGCGCACGTCCTCGCGGGGCCGCGTCCGTACTGCCTCGTGTACCCCGAGCGGAAGGCGCACGACCCGGCGGTCACGGCCTTCCGGACGTGGCTGCAGGCCGAGGCCGCGGCGTTCGAGTCGGGGCGGGCGGGCTGACGGGCGCGGAAGTCGGTGCGGTAATCTTCGGCCTCGTCGCCATGCCGCATCCGCGCAACGTGGATGCGTGCGAGGCACACAACCAGGAGACGACATGGGCAGTCTGGACGGAAAGGTGGCGTGGATCACGGGGGCGGGTTCGGGTATCGGACTCGCCGGTGCGCAGGCGCTGGCGGCGGCGGGCGCGACGGTCGTCATGTCCGGTCGGCGGGCCGAGGTTCTCGAGGCCGAGGCGGCGGCGATCCGCGCGGGCGGACATCGCGCCGAGATCGCGCCGCTCGACGTGAGCGACGCCGATGACGTCGCGAAGGTGTCCGCGGCGATCATCGCTCGGCATGGCCGCGTCGACATCCTCGTGAACAGCGCCGGACTCAACGTGCCCAAACGGTTCTGGAAGGACCAGACGGTGCAGGGCTGGAACGAGGTGATGCGCATCAACCTCGATGGCAGCTACTACTGCTGTGCGGCCGTGCTCCCCGCGATGCGCGCGCGGAAGGACGGTCTCATCATCAACGTGTCGTCGTGGTCGGGTCGTTTCGACAGCTACATGACCGGCCCGGCGTACAACGCAGCGAAGCACGGGGTCGTCGCGATGACGTCGCACCTCAATCAGGAGGAGTGCGTGAACGGCATCCGTGCCTGTGCGCTGTGCCCCGCCGAGGTCGCGACGCCGATCATGGAGAAGCGCCCGGTCAAGCCGTCCGACGAGGACATCGCGCGGATGCTCCAGCCCGTGGATCTCGGCCGCACGATTCTCTGGATCGCCGAGCAGCCACCGCACGTGTGCGTGAACGAGGTCCTGATCAGCCCGACGTGGAATCGCATCTTCCTCGGTGCGTCCGATCTTGCCAGGAAGTGATCGACCGGGCGATGCCCCACCGGCCGATCGTCAGGCTGCGATTTCGGGGTACCGCGTGGCGAGCGAGTCGATGAGATCCGGCAGACGTTGCGGCGCCATGAAGTAGGTGCCCTGAAGTCGATCGCAGCCGTGGGCGGTGAGGAAGGCCGCCTGCGCCTCGCTGGTCACCCCCTCCGCGCTCGTCTTCAGGCCGAGCTTGGCGGCCAGCGCCAGGATGCCGTCCGCCAGCGAGCAGGCTTCGTCGTCGTGGGGCAGCCCCGCCACGAAGGTCGCATCTAGTTTCACGGCGTTGAGCGGCAGGCGGTTCAGGTGCGTGAGCGACGAATGCCCCGTTGCGAAGGCGTCCAGCGTGAGCTTCACCCCGAGGGCCGCGAGCTCCGTGAGCGTTCCCGTGATGACCTTGGCGCTGCGCGACAGGACCGCCGCCTCGCGCAGTTCCAGTTCGAGGCGGTCCGGCGGAAGGCCACTCGCACGGAGCGCTTCGGCCACGATCGCCGGGAAGTCGCCGTGGGCGAGCTGACGGGCGGTCACGCTGACCGATACGCCTACGCCGTGCAGATCCGCGGCCTGCCAGAGCGCACAGTCGGCGCAGGCCGAGCGCAGCAGCCAGGATCCCAACGCGGCGATCTGTCCGGAATCCTCCGCGACCATCAGCAGTTCGTCGTGGTTGAGATTGCCCAGGCGCGGGTGCGGCCAGTGGACCGTGGCGTCGAAGGCGACGGCGCGGCCACGCAGCGCGTCGATCTGCGGCTGGTAATGGACTTCCAGGTACGCCTGTTCGAGGGCGGCCCTGAGATCGTGTGCAAGCCCTGCGCGCCGTTGCATGCCCGCGTCGAGCGCTGCGTGGTAGAGCGCGACCTGCCCGCGTCCCTGGGACTTCGCCTGGTACATGGCGACGTCGGCGTTCTTCAGCAGCTGTTCCGGCGTCAATGCGTGCGTGCCGGCCAGTGCGACACCGATGCTCGTGCCGGTGTGAATGGCCCGGCCGCGCACCGTGAAAGGCTGGAACAGGGTCTCCAGCAGCTTGGCCGCTGCGGAGAGTGCGCCATCCTCGTCGGTGACCCGGTCGAGAATCACGGCGAACTCGTCTCCGCCAAGGCGGTAGACCATGTCACCTTCCCGGACCTGGTCGTTCAGTCGCGCCGCGACCGCTGCGAGCAGCGCGTCGCCCACGTCGTGACCGAGCGTGTCGTTCACCATCTTGAAGTTGTCGAGGTCCAGGAACATGAGGGCCGTCGGGCGGATGTCGCCGGGTGTCCTGACCAGCCTTGCCTCGAGAGCCTCGTTGAAGCTGCGTCGGTTGGGCAGACCGGTCACTGCGTCGTGGTGCGCCGTGTAGGCGAGTTCCTCCTCGGCGCGACGGCGTTCGGACAGCTCGCGTTCGAGCGCAATCTCGCGCCTCTGGATCTGGTCGAGCATTCCGTTGAAGACCCGGGCGAGCTTCGCTATCTCGTCGGGGACGTCATCGGGTCCGCCATCCGGGGCGCGCATCGCGTAGTTGCCGTGCGTCGCGATACCGTCCATCACGGATTCGAGACGCGCCAGCGGACGTAGCAGCCGCATCAGGCGCCACGCAAGGAGCACCAGAACGACCACCAGTCCGAGCACGAGGATGCCGCCGCTGACGGCCATGCTGAGCCGCAACCGCTCCGTGACTGGCGCGAGGGACAGGCGCGTGACAACCGTACCCACCCGGGCGCCACGGTCCAGCACGGGTTCGCGTGTCTCGAGGGTGCCGGGAATCTCGCGAGCCGAGCGGACAGGGTCAGGCGGGGCGGCGCCCGCTTCGCCCGTCCCGCTGCTCACCGAGGCGAAGAGGCGGTTCTGCTGATCGAAGACCCAAACCCCGGCCATCCCGGGCCGCCGGCGAAGCGTGGTGAGCACGTTCTCGGCGCTCGCGCCGTCGCGAAAGACCAGTGAGGACGCGACCGTGTCGCCGATCAGCCGCGCTTCGATCGTGGCCGTGGCCTCGAACTCGTGCATGGCGGCGCGGTGTTCGAAGAACGCGAGGATGCAGAGGGTGATCGCCATCCCCAGGAGGCTCGCCCCGGCGTTGGCCGTGAGGATCCTCGACCGGAGGGAGCGCAGCCGCGGGCCCCGCGGTGCGGTTCGCCGTGGGTTCTCGCTCATTGGATCGGCCGGCATCGATGCCCTCCAGCGCGTCCCTCTCCACCCTCGGATGTGGGGTCGGGAATGGGTATGGCGTGTCTGGATGAGTGGAGCATCGAGGAATGTGGGTCTGGTCGCGGCGCGAAGGCAGAAACGGCGATCGCGGGAGCGACTTGAGGCGCGGGCGCAGGCACGCCTCGGCGGCACCATGAAAAACACCCGCCGAAGCGGGTGTCTCGAACGGGTTGGATCCGCCGATCGACGCCTGGGGGCGATCGGCGGCGCCTGCAGCCCCGGTATTACTTGATGGCGATCGGGTTGATGATCGCCTGCACGGCACCCGTCAGACGGGACGCACCGAGCGTGAACAGCACCTCGTAGGCACCGTCCTTGATGAGCGGCGCGACGTTCATCGTCTCGAGGATGAAGATGCCGTTCTGTTGCAGCAGGATCTGGTGCACTTCGAACACACCCACATCCTTCTCGAACGGCACGGCCTCCACGCCCCAGGTGTCGGCACCGACAGCGGCCACGCCCTTTTCAGCCAGGTACAGGGCGCCTTCCTTGCCCAGCCCCGGTTCGGCACCACCGTAGCGCGCGTCTTCCTTGCCCAGCAGCTTCAGCCAGCCCGTATGGAAGATGACGATGTCGCCCTTCTCGATGGACTTGATGCCCTGACGCTTCATCGCGCCCTCGATCTCCTTCGTGTTGATCGGGGTGCCTTCCTTCATGTACTCGACGCCCATCAGCCCGGCGATGTCGAGGATGATCGCCTTCGTCGCGATCGGCGGGATCGTCTCGATGCCGAACTTCGTCAGGCCTGTGACCTTGGCGAAGTCTTCACCGCGGTTGCAGTTGTAGTACATGCTGTCCATGCCGATGTGGCCGATCCCGTCGATCTGGGATCCCACGCCGTTCCAGCCCATCACGATGTCGTCGTTGTAGGTGAGCTTCGTGGGTCCGAGGCTCTGCCCGTTCACCTGGTTCGGCTGGAGGATCGTCACGGAGAAATTCCGCGGCGGGAAGGCGGGCGTGGTGCGGTTGGTCTCGATGCCCAGGCTGTAGGACTTGCCCTTGGTGACCAGCTTCATCGCCGCCAGCGTCTTCTCGGGCGTGATGTAGTTCAGGTTGCCGATCTGGTCGTCCTTGCCGAACTTGGACGGCTTGCACTCCTTGTGATGGTCGGCCATCGCGTTCGTGGCAAACGTCAGCGCCGTGCAAAGCGCCGTCAACCCCAGGGCTGTCTTCACTGCATGATTCTTCGACATGAATGCTCTCTCCTGACTCGCTCCCAGGAGGGTGCCGTATCCATGCATCCGCATTTTCCGTGGCCGCCCTGTCGTGATGGCGGTTACCGGATCCGGACACATCCCCATTCCCTCCTGATATTTGTTCGGCTTTACTGAGGACGTCCGATGCTAGCAAACATTGCGCTGTGGGAGCGCACGAATCCGGTGGCCGGCGGGTGCCGCCGGAGCGAAGACAGCGGGCACGAAGCCCGCTACACTGCCCGGTTGCGTCTCCAGACAGGGCCCGCAGTCCTCCATGAAGTCCGTTCGAATCACCCGCCGCGATCTGGATCGGAACCTGCCACCAGAGTTCGTCAAGCGCGGCCTGGCGTATGCCCGTGAAGGGCGTGTATCCGGCGTCCGTGCCACGCCGGAACAGGGCCGTTTCGAAGCCCACGTGATGGGGTCGGAAGCGCGGCCGTACCGTGTCGAGGTCCAGGTGATGCCCGGCAGCGGCGGATCGAGAATCTACGGACGTTGCACCTGCCCTGTGGGTGTCAACTGCAAGCATGTGGCGGCACTGCTCGCCTCGGTGTCCGAGGATGCCGGTCTGGCCGACGACGACTCGGGTGCGCCGTCGTGGGGGTTGGCCACCGCGCTGGTGCGCCCCGAAACGAAGCGTCCGGCCCCGGCGCCGCTCCCGAACGAGTGGGTGCTGTGGCTGGAGGAGGCTGCGGAGGCGCTCACGCCGGTGACCTCCCCCGAGGAGCCGGCCCAGGCGCAGCGGATTCTCTACCTGCTCGACCAGACGTCTTCGTATCAGCGACCCGGACTGCGCGTGCGCCTGGTCACGGTGCGGCCGCGCAAGACCGGCGGCTACGGCAGTCCGCAGCCGTGGCGCAATGCCCGGAATGCCGTGAACGATCCGCCGCGCTTCGTCCGCCCCGAGGACGTCCGCCTCGTCCGCCGGATGTTGGTGGATGCGAACATGCCCTTCGAATCGGAGTTCGTCCTCCGTGGCGAGGCCGGCGCGGAGATCCTCCCGGCGCTGCTCGCCACCGGTCGTTGCCATTTCTCCGAGTCCGATTCTCCGCCGCTCGCGCCGGGTGAATCGCGCCGCGGGCGGGTCCTCTGGACCCATGCGCCCAATGGCGACCAGCAGGTTTCGTGGGAGACCGACATCCCCTTCACGCATCTGCTGCCCCTGTCGCCCCCCTGGTACGTCGATCTCGGGCGCCACGAATGCGGTCCGCTCGACACCGGCCTGCCCGCACCGCTCGCCGGCCTGCTCGGCACGATGCCCGGTGTGTCGGCGGAGCAGGTCGGCGCCGTCCGCAGCGCCATCGAGAACCGGTTGCCCGAGACGCCGCTGCCGATGCCGGCCGTCGCGCGCGAGCAGGATGTCCGCGACGCGAAGCCGATCCCCTGCCTCCGGCTGGTGACGCTCGACGCCTCCCGGCGTGGCTACCGGCCCATCTCGGAACCGCTCAGCGTGGCGTCGCTTCGTTTCGACTACAAGGGCACGCGCGTGGGGCCAGGCGATCCGGGCATCGTGCGGCAGTTCCGCGACGGCGTGCTGCGACGCATCCGTCGCGATGCCGATGCCGAGATGCGCCTGCGATCGGTGCTCGAGGCCGAGGGGTTCGGCGCCGTCGCCGACGGCAGCCATGTGGTCCCCGCCGAGTATGAACACGACTACGTGCTCGGTCGGCCGGACGACTGGATCCGCTTCGTCTGCGACCGCGTGGCGGGACTTCGGGCCGACGGCTGGGTGGTGGAGTACGACGACAGCTTCGATTTCCGTCCGGTGGAGGCTGGCGGCTGGTTCGCGGATGTCACGGAGTCGGGGCGCGACTGGTTCGACGTGAGTCTGGGCGTCGAGGTGGAAGGGCGCCGCATCGATCTGCTGCCGGTGGTGATGTCCGTGCTGCAGAGCCGCCCCGGGATTGCAGCGGAGGGGAACGTCGACGGCGCGGTGGCGGTCCGGCTGCAGGATGGCCGCATCCTCCCGGTGCCGCTCGAGCGCGTGCGACCGATCGTGGCGATCCTCGACGAACTGCTGGACGGCGCCCCCGATGGTCGCGTCCGCGTGCAGCGACTCGACGCCGCGCGACTCGGCGAACTGGAGCGCAGCGGCGCACTCACGTGGAGCGGAGGCGAGGCGCTGCGCACATTCGCAGATCGCCTGCTCGGTTTCGAAGGCATCGCGCCCGTCACGGCACCGGCCGGATTCCTCGCGGTGCTGCGCCCGTACCAGGAGGCCGGTCTCGCCTGGCTGCAGTTCCTTCGCGAGTACGAGGTGGGCGGCATCCTCGCGGACGACATGGGCCTGGGCAAGACCGTCCAGGCCCTGGCGCACATCCTCACCGAGAAGCAGGCGGGGCGGCTCGACAAACCCGCACTCATCATCGCGCCGACGAGCCTCGTGCCGAACTGGCGGGCGGAGGCGGCGAAGTTCGCACCCGACCTCAAGGTGCACGTGTCCCACGGCCTGAAGCGGAGAGAGACGCTGGACCGCATCGACGAGGCCGATCTCGTCATCACGACGTACCCGCTGCTCTCGCGGGACCGCGCCGAACTGGCCGAGCACGAGTTCCATCTGCTCATCCTCGACGAGGCCCAGCAGATCAAGAACGCCCAGACGCAGGCGGCCAATGTCGTCCGCGCGCTGAAGGCGCGTCATCGCCTGTGTCTCACCGGAACGCCGCTCGAGAATCATCTGGGCGAACTCTGGTCGCTCTTCCACTTCCTGATGCCCGGGTTCCTCGGCGACTCCGCGGGGTTCCGGCGCAGCTACCGCGTGCCCATCGAGAAGCACGGCGACGAGGCGCGGCGCGCCGGCCTCGAGCGCCGAGTGCGGCCCTTCCTGCTGCGGCGGACCAAGGAACAGGTGGCCGCCGATCTGCCGCCGAAGACGGAGATCGTGCGACAGGTGGAATTGCATGGCGCGCAACGCGAGCTCTACGAGGCGGTGCGGTCCACGGTCGACGATCGCGTGCGCCGCGAGATCGCGAGCCGCGGCCTCGCGCAGAGCCAGATCGTGGTGCTCGACGCGCTGCTGAAGCTGCGTCAGGTGTGCTGCGATCCGCGGCTCGTGAAGCTCGAGGCCGCGCGCAAGATCGAGGGCTCCGCCAAGCTGGAACTGCTGTTCGAGATGCTGGACGACCTCATCGCCGAAGGGCGGCGCGTCCTGCTCTTCTCGCAGTTCACCGAGATGCTGGGCCTCATCGAGAAGGAGCTCGAGGTGCGCGGCATCCGCTACGTGAAGCTCACGGGCGACACGCAGGACCGCGAACGGCCCGTGCGGGAATTCCAGGAAGGCAACGTGCCGCTGTTCCTCATCAGCCTGCGCGCGGGCGGCACGGGGTTGAACCTCACCGCAGCCGACACGGTGATCCACTACGACCCGTGGTGGAACCCGGCGGTCGAGCGGCAGGCGACCGATCGTGCCCATCGCATCGGGCAGGACCGACCGGTGTTCGTCTACAAGCTGATCGTGACGGGCAGCGTCGAGGAGAAGATCGCGGCCCTGCAGGCGCAGAAGGCGGCGCTGGCCGAGGCGATCCTGGGGGACCCCGGGAAGGTCGTCGCGCCGCTGTCTGCCGACGACATCGCGGCGCTGTTCGAACCCCTGGGTTGATCCCGGTCCCCGGCGACGGGCGATGCCCGCAACCGGCGACCGGCGGACTTACTTGGCCGGTGCGGGCGCCGGCGCGGGCTGGCCCGGTGCGGGGCCGTCGATCTTGATGCCCTTCTGCTCGAAGCGTGCCTTCAGTCTGGCATCGAGCTTCGGCCCGAGCGACTGCGCCCACTTCTGGCCGGTCATCATCGATTCCCGCGTGAGCGGCGGCAGCACGGAGACCAGCTTCTTCCCGAGTGGCGTGTTGTAGAACTGCAGCAGGCCCTTGATCTCTTCATGCGTGAGGTACTTGCCGTAGAGCGGGATCACCTGATCGACGTAGCCGCCCTTGCGGACCATCTCCTCTGACACGACCTTGCCGACTTCCTCGGACAGGATCGTGTATGCCTCGGGCGGGAGGTCCGGCCGCTGCGCCTTCAGGGCCTTCGAGAATTGCATGACGATCGTTTGCGAGAGCATCTGGCCGAACTGGAGGGCGCCGGTCACATCCATCAGCTTCCGGGTGTCGGCGATCTTCTCGGGCGAGGCGGCTTCCTCGGCCGAGGCGCTGCCGGTGACGAGGGCGCCGAGGGACAGTGCGACGGCGAGGAAAGCTGCTGCGGGTTTCTTCATGGGTAATCCTGGGGTTGCGTGCAGTGGGCGGCGCGATCGGCTGGTCAGACCAGCTTCACGAGTTGCTTGCCGAAGTTGCGACCGGCGAGGAGCCCGATGAAGGCCGTGGGCGCGTTCTGCAGTCCTTCGGCCACCGACTCGCGATACTTGAGGCGCCCAGAAGCGACGAGCTTCGCGAGCTTCGGGATCGCCTGCTGGTAGAGATCCTGCCGGTCGAACACGATGAACCCCTGGAGCTTCACGCGGTTGACGAGCAGCGAGCGGATCATCTTCACGCCGTAGGGATCCGTCAGGTTGTAGTCGGAGATGAGCCCGCAGAGCGCGACGCGGGAGAACGGGTTCAGAAGACGGAACACGGTGTCCATGGTCGCGCCGCCGACGTTCTCGAAGTAGCAGTCGATGCCATCGGGGCAGGCGGCCTTGAGGTCTTCGTACATGTGCCCGGCCTTGTAGTCGATGCAGGCGTCGAAGCCCAGCTCCTTCACCACGTACTCGGACTTCGCCTTGCCCCCCGCGATGCCCACGGCGCGGCAGCCCTGCATCTTGGCGAGCTGGCCGACCACGGCGCCCACCGCACCCGACGCCGCAGACACCACCACCGTCTCGCCAGCCTTCGGTTCGCAGTGGTGCAGCAGGCCGATCCATGCCGTGCCGCCGGGCATCCCGACGACGCCGAGATAGGTCGACAGGGGCACCAGGTTCGGGTCCACCTTCGCGAGGCCGTCGCCGGTCGAGGTGGCGTACAGCTGCCAGCCGAGCGTCCCCACGACGAAATCGCCGACCTGGAACTTCGGGTTCTGCGATTCGATCACCTCGCCGACCGTGCCGCCGGTCATGACCTCGCCGATGTCGACCGACGCCGCGTAGGACTTCGAAGCGCTCATCCGGCCGCGCATGTACGGGTCGAGCGACAACCAGTGGTTGCGCACCAGCACCTGCCCCGGTCCGCATTGCGGAATTTCGCGCTCCACGAGCTGGAAGTTCGCTTCGGTGACGGGGCCGGTCGGACGGCTGGCGAGGAGGATCTGCTGGTTCTTGCTCATGGAGTTGTCGCGAGAGAGAAGGACCCGCATTCTATCCCGCGGGCTGGTGCGGCCCGGTGGCTATCCGCGGCCGGGATGATCCCGCAGCGAGAATCGGGTGACAGCGGGTCTGATTTTCGTGCGACGGGCTTCGCCCGACGCGGCCGCGGCAGGCCGAGGTGGATCCCAATGGGCGCGGCGTCGGGCTGCAGCCCGACCCACGGGGGATGCGCTGGCCCCGGGGAAGAGAATCGGAGCGCGGTTGTTCGTGGGTCGGGCTTCGCCCGACGCGGCTTCGGCACGCCGAGGTGGATCCCAATGGACGCGGCGATGGTATTCCATGCAGCGGCGACGCCGATCGGCCTCGCTCGGAATGGCATCATCCGGGTTGCGATGCCCCGCAGACCTCAGCCGCCAGCCCTCAGCGCAAGGCCCAGCCCCCGCCATGACCATCCAACCTCTCGTCCTCCTGAACGGCCTCCTCTGCGATCCCGCAGTGTGGGCGTCCCAGACCACCGCGCTGGCCGATGTCGCCCAGTGCCACATCCCGGATCTCACGCGCGACGACACCATGGCGGCCATGGCGGCGCGTGTGCTGGCCGAGGTCCCCTTCGAGCGCTTCGCGCTCGCCGGCTTCTCGATGGGTGGGTACTGCGCGCTCGAGATCATGCGGCAGGCGCCCGGCCGGGTGACGCGGCTGGCGCTCATGGACACCTCGCCGCATCAGGACGACGACGAGCGCCGCGCCGAGAGGGAGCGCTTCATGGCGCTGGCCACCGGCGATGGCTTCGTGCCGATCACCCGGGTCATGGTCCCGTTCCTCGTGCATCCGACCCGCGTGAACGACGAGCCGATGGTCCGGGTGATCCGCGAGATGGGCGAGCGGATCGGCGCCGACGCCTACGTGCGACAGCAGAGGGCGATCCTGTCGCGCGCCGACAGCGTGCCCACGCTTGCGCGCATCGCGTGCCCGACGCTCGTCCTCTGCGGAGAGCAGGACACGCGCACGACCCTGGCGCCGCACGAGTTGATGGCGCAGGAGATTCCCGGCGCGCGCCTCGTGACGATTCCGGACTGCGGCCACATGGTCACGTTGGAGCGGCCGGAGGCGGTGACGGTGGCGCTGCGGGAGTGGCTTGCGGCATAGGGCGCCTCCGATTCGTTCGCGATCCGCGGGAGTGAATCGGAGTCTCCCTGGATCAGCGTGTGCCCGGACGCAGGCGGGTTGCCCGGGCCGGCTCCGCCGCGTTGACCCGCCTTTTTCGCGCGTGCTATAAGCCCGCGCACTTGGTACCCAGCATTTCAAAGAGGGCGGGCGCGCATGGCGACCCGCCTTTTCGTTTCCGTAAGGAGCACCGCATGCCCATCGTCAGTGAACGCGCCGCCGACCTCGGCACCGAGAACGCCTTCGTGGTGCTCGCCGAGGTCAACGGCCTCATCCGGCAGGGCCGGGACATCATCTCCTTCTGCATCGGCCAGCCGGACTTCCCCACGCCGGTGAACATCCAGGACGCCGCGGTCAAGGCGATCCGCGACGGGCGACACGGGTACACGCCTTCGGCAGGCATCGCCGAACTGCGCGAGGCCGTGGTCCGCGACGTGAAGCGCACGCGCGGTCTCGACGTCGACGCCGCCGATGTGGTGGTCGCCGCCGGCGCCAAGCCCTTCATCGGGTACACGGTCCTGTCGACCACCGACTACGGCAAGGGGCACGAGGTCATCGTCCCGAATCCGGGCTTCCCGATCTACGACTCCCAGATCCGCGCGAACGGTGCCGTGCCTGTGCCGCTGCATCTGCGCGAGTCGCGCAATTTCAACTTCGATCCGCAGGAGCTTGCGGACCGCATCACGCCGAAGACCCGCCTGCTGATCCTGAACTCGCCGCACAACCCCACCGGCGGGATCATCCCGCGGTCCCAGCTGGAAGCCATTGCCGAGATCCTGCGCAAACACGAGCAGGTCTGGGTGTTCGCCGATGAGATCTACGGGCGCCTCGTGTACGACGGCGAGTTCACTTCCATCGCGACGCTGCCGGGCATGCTCGAGCGCACGATCATCTCCGACGGCTGCTCGAAGACGTGGGCCATGACGGGCTGGCGGCTCGGCTTCGCAGTGAACCGCAAGCTCGCGCCGTACTTCACCACCTGGATCACGAACACCGAGTCGTGCGCCTCGCAGATCAGCCAGTGGGCCGGGGTCGAGGCGCTCGACGGCCCGCAGGACGACGCGAACCGCATGCGCGATTCCTTCCTCGCTCGGCGCAATCTCATCGTCGGCCTGCTCAACCAGGTGCCGGGCGTCACGTGTCAGAGCCCGGGTGGCGCGTTCTACGTCTGGCCCAATGTCACCGAGGCGTGCCGCATGATCGGTGCGCAGGACTCCGAGGAGTTTCGCAAGCGCCTGCTGAACGAGGCGGGTGTGGCGGTTCTCGCGGACATCCACTTCGGCCCGCGCGTGCCCGACGAAGGTCAGCACATCCGATTCAGCTACGCCGCATCGAACGAGGCCATCGAGAAGGGCGTCGCCCGCATGGCCGACTTCATCCGTAAGAACACCCGATAGACACTCATCCGCCGGCTGCCGCGTCGACGGCTGTTCGCGGTAGTCTTCCGCCTGGCATAGCGCGGGAGTCGCCGATGGGCTTTGGCGGGAACATGAGAGTGGCGTTGCTGGCCCTCGCGGTCGCCACGATCGCGGGGTGCGGCGGGTTGCCGTTTGCCAACGACGAGGGCGAGAGGACGTTGCGGGCCTCGCGTTGGGAATGGGTCGCCGGAGGCACTGCATCCATGCCGCAGGCCGTTGCCCGGCCTGACCGCTACACCATCGAGTTCCAGCCCGAGTATCGCGTCGCGGTCCGCGCCGACTGCAACCGCGGCATCGGCCCGTGGCGCCTCGACGGCGGCAGGATCTCGATCGGGCCGCTCACGATGTCGAAACGCATCTGCGGGGCGGACTCCCGCGGGCGGGAGTTCCAGGCGGGCCTCGAGGCGATCCACCAGTGGTACTTGCTCGACGGTGCGTTGTTTCTCGAACTGCCCAAGGATCGCGGCGTGCTGCGGATGGCGGCGCAGCCAGCGGAGGTGGCTCCTTGAATGCGCGCACGTTGATCTGCCCGGCAATGGCCTTCGCGCTGGCGTGCGCGGCGGGGCCGGTCTGTGCCGCCGACTGGGATCACGATGCCAACATCGACGCGGCGGTACTGGAACTGGTCACGACGTATCGGCTCGGTGGGATGGTCGGTCTCGAAAGGCTCGTGGCGGGCTGCTACGCACTCGTCGACGTGCCCGACGATCCGGACGACCGCCTGAAGCAGTTCGAGTACTGCGCGGGAATGGACTTCGCGGCGCTGCGTCTCGCGCGGCTCGAAGGGTCCGGCGCGACGCCGGTGTCGGGCGGCTACTTCGCGATGGAGTCGCTCATGGGACGCGTCGGGAGGCTCTCCACCTTTCTGGACGATCCGAACGTCGGCAACCAGGTCGTCCGTGCGTGGTCACGCGCCGTCGAGGACGCATTGCAGAGGCAGGGTTACTGACCGGGCGCCCCCGGGTCGTCGATGGGTTCGAGCGGTTCCCCGGCGTTCAAACGCAGGGCGCGTATCCGGGTTCCTGTTCGATGGACGCGCGTTCGGCGCGCTTGCGGCTGAGTCGTTCGCATTGCGGGCACCAGCGCCCTTCGATGGCCGACTCCACAGCCCAGAAGTAGGGCGGAATCTGCGTGGCCTGCACAGTGGCGCCGCACAACGCGGTGCCGGGCGTCGACTCCGCAGCCAGGTGGAATTCGAATCCTTCGGACAAGGTGATCTGGGCGACGAGCAATTCTTCGAGCACGGTCTCTTCCTCCGTTCAACATCGAAGTGTAGGCCAGCAAGGAGCGTACGCAAATCCGTCGAAGCGCTCTCCGGAAACGTCAAAGACGAGGCGCGGCCATCATCCCGTGGCCATGCTCCAGTCGTGTCTGACACGGGACGCATCGGCGCGCCTCCGGCCAGGCGTTCAGACGGGCTTCCGGGATCGGGGTTCCGCAGTCCTCGCACTGGCCGTACTCGTCGGTATCGAGTCTCGCAAGGGCGGCGTCGACATCGCGCAGCGCCTGCACGTGGCGGTCGGCCAGGGCGGCATCGACGTCGGCGAGCAGGTGCGCGAACGACGTCTCGCCAGCATCGGGCACCTGCCCCGCGAGATCGATGAAGTGCTGTTCGCCGCTGGCGACGAGTGCGTCGCGGATCTCACGGGCCAGCGTCCGGCGCCGATCGACCAGTTGTGCGCGCGCCGTGTGTCGTTGTTCGTTCGTCATGGGTCCTCCCGGGGTGGATCACACCACTTTAGATTCGGCTGCCGGGCCTGCAGATGATCCAGATCAACGGGCGGGATTCGGCCCCCGGAACAGCGTCTCGAGCAGCTACACTCACGCCCCCGTCTGCTGCAGCCCCGCCATGGAAAAGGTCCGACTCTCCAAACTGATGTCCGCACAGGGCCTGTGCTCCCGCCGCGAAGCGGACACGTACATCGAACGCGGCCTCGTGCTGGTCGATGGCGTCGCCGTCACCGAACTGGGCACGAAGGTTTTTCCCCATCAGAAAATCACCCTCGCGAAGGCCGCCCAGGCCAAGCAGCAGGACCGCGTGACGATCCTGATCCACAAGCCGATCGGTTTCGTGTCGGCCCAGGCGGAAGGCGAGTACAAGCCGGCTGTCAGCCTCGTCAATGCCGGTACGCGCTGGTCGGGTGATTCGCTGGACCGCGCGTTCAGCCCGGCACACCTCATGGGGCTTGCGCCGGCGGGGCGCCTCGACATCGACTCCACCGGACTGCTGGTGCTCACCCAGGACGGTCGCGTGGCACGCCGTCTGGTCGGCGAGGATTCCGATGTCGAGAAGGAGTATCTCGTGCGGGTGCGTGGTCAGATGCGCGATCGCGGCCTGCAACTGCTGAACCACGGTCTGTCGCTCGACGGGCGCCCACTCAAGCGCGCCCGTGTCGTGTGGCAGAACGAGGACCAGCTGCGCTTCCTGCTGTGGGAAGGACGCAAGCGTCAGATCCGTCGCATGTGCGAGCTCGTCGGGCTCGACGTGACCGGGCTGAAGCGCGTGCGCATCGGTCACGTGAACCTTGGGGATCTTCCCGTGGGTCAGTGGCGCTACCTGAAACCCGAGGAGGCATTCTGATGGCGAAGAAGACGGCGCCGCCCATCGAGTTCGCCATCCGTGGCGAGTTCATCCAGCTCGATCAGCTTCTGAAGGCCGCCGGACTCGTGCATTCCGGCGGCGCGGCCCATGCGGTCACGACGGCTGGCGACGTATCCGTCGATGGGCAACCCGAGCTGCGCAAGCGCGCGAAGCTGCGACCGGGACAGCGGGTGCGGTTCGGCGATGCCGAGATACTTCTGACGGGCGCCGAGCCCGTGGCCGATCCGACTGCGAGCTGACCGTGCGTCCGCCTCCTGATCCGAATACGGTCGTCAAGGGCGTGGAGTAGAGCCGCGTCAGCCGTGCGCGAGCGGGCTCACTGGAGATCATCCAGTGACGTGCGTTCACTGCGTGTTCGGCAATCATGTTGCGTCGGACCTCCGGACTGTCGATGCTCGACCGGGAATGCTGCGCTGCGGTCGGAAAAGACTTCTCTATGAAACCTGTCGTCGAGGCGGATGCGCATGCTGCACCCCGTCATCGCTGGTCATCCCGGCTCGGGAGTTTCCCTCCGAATCCGACCCCGATTCGTGCACTGAAAAAGCTGGGAAAAACGACGCACAACCACCTTGTCGAAGTGCCGACGATCGGTAGAATCGATCGCGATGGAGCGGTAGCAGGGGGAGCGCCGCGTCACCGGTCATCCACATGCAGCCGTGCTGTCGACACTTCAATCGTCGCAGGGAGGAGCACGTGAAAAGAACCAATAGCTTTACGATGGCAGCCATCGGAGCGGGAGTCGCAGCAGCCATGCTGTCGACCGCCGTTCTCGCCGGTGATGTCACGAACGATCGGCTGATCAACAGCGAGCGCGAGCCGGGCAACTGGCTCAACCACCATGGCAATCTGGAAGCGCATCGATTCTCCGCGTTGGACCAGATCAACACGAAGAACGTCAAGAAGCTGAAGGTCGCCTTCACCTGGGCGATGGGCGGCACGCAGGGCGGCGGCAAGGACATCATCAAGTGGCCCTTCGCCGGTCTGGAAGGCACACCGGTCGCAGAAGACGGCTTCCTCTACATCACCACGGGCTGGGGTGTGGTGACGAAGCTCGACACGCGCGGTGGTACGCCGCGGATGGTGTGGCAGTACAACCCGGCGCCCGATCCTGACTACGCGACGACGGTGGCCTGCTGCGGCATCAACAACCGCGGTGCGGTGCTCGCCGGCAACATGGTGATCTCGCCCGTCATCGACGGACGGATCATCGCGCTGAACAAGACCGACGGCACGAAGATCTGGGAAGCGCAGATCGCCGACCCCGGCAAGAGCGAAACCATCACGGGTGCTCCGCTGATCGTCAAGGACATGGTCGTCACCGGCATGGCGGGCGCCGAGTACGGCGTGCGCGGCTGGATCGAGGCCGTCGACATCAAGACCGGCAAGCGCCGTTGGCGCACCTACACGATCCCGGCGCCCGGCGAGCCCGGCAGCGAGACCTGGAAGGACAAGCACGGCGCCTGGAAAACGGGCGGCGGCACCACCTGGGTCACCGGTTCGTACGATCCCGAGCTGAACATCATCGTGTGGGGCACGGCCAACCCGGGTCCGGACTGGGACAACGCCTATCGTCCCGGCGACAACCTGTGGACCGACTCCACCCTTGCTCTGGATGCCGACACCGGCAAGATCAAGTGGGGCTTCCAGCACACGCCGAACGATCCGTACGACTATGACTCGGTCAGCGAGAACACCTTCGTCGATACGCAGATCAACGGTGCGTTCCGGCGCGCGACCCTGCACGCCAACCGCAACGGCTACGCCTATGCCCTCGATCGCAAGACGGGCGAGCCGCTGTGGTGCACGCAGTTCGTGGAGGAGCTGAACTGGTCCGGAGGTCTGGACGCCAAGTGCAAGCCGAAGTCTTACGACCCGAAGAAGGACGTCCAGACGTACATGCCTGGGACAGCCGCTGCCCGTGGTACCGCGACCAAGGGTCGGGGCACCATCGAAGGCGTGCTGAAGCCGGGTCACATGGGAGGCAAGAACTGGCCGCCCACGTCCTACAGCCCGCAGACCAACATGTACTACATCCCGACGATCGACGGCTGCAACAAGGCGTTTGCCGAAGTGGCCGAGCCGGGGGCGTTCAAGCATCGCCAGCTGTTCCTGGGTGGTGCGCCGTTCTCGACGTTCGAGGACGCGGACTGCGGTCGCATCTGGGGCTCGATCACGGCGATCGACGTGGGGACCGGCAAGGTGGTGAAGAAGCACACCACCAAGCATCCGCAACTGGGTGGTCTGCTGACCACCGCCGGCGGTCTCGTGTTCGCCGGCTATGCTGAAGGCCAGGTCGTGGCGCTGGATGCCGAAACCCTCCAAGAGCTGTGGAAGTTCGAGACGGGGTCTGCCATCAATGCACCGCCCATGAGCTACCTCGCCGACGGCAAGCAATACGTCGCCATCGAAGTCGGTCTGGGCGGCGCCTGGCCCCAGTGGTTCGTCAGCGCCACGCCGGAGCTGAAGTCCCAGGTGCCCAGCAACATGCTGTACGTGTTCTCGCTCGACTAGCAGGCGAACTGGCAAGGTCGCGGGGCCGGCTGCAGGTCGGCCCCGCAGTTCGCTTCAGGGCATCCGATCGACGCCATCGATCCGGTGCGGTTCTGGTCTCACTGTCAGGTAGAAGAAGTCAATGAACATGCGCAAAACAACCAGGAATCTCGGACCGGTGGCGCTTTGCGCCCTGGGTCTTTGGATCGGCCTGCCGCAGGTCGTGCTCGCCGAAACCGAAACCGGTGATCGTCCCGAGATCTACGTGCCCCGTGCGGGCGGAAGCGCCGCCTTCAACAAGTTCGGGTGCATCACCTGTCACATGGGCGACGGGCGTGGCGGGCAGAACGAAGGCGGCTACGGCGCAGACCTTCGGGTGACCAAGCTGACCGAGAAGGAATTGGGCGACGTCATCACGAACGGCAGGGCTGGGAAGGGGATGCCGGCCTTCAAGGGCATCATCGACGATGAAACCGTCGGGATCCTCGCGAAGTACATCAAGGAAGACTTGCGGCTGAAGTAGCGCAATTTGGCATCAGAGCCCGCCGTGCCGGCGGGCCATCCGACATCGGCGAGGGCACACGGTCGTGGGCCCAGCCGGCCGAGCCCTTGAATGGTCGAAGGTGTTCTATCCGGGTGGGCTGCCCAGGTGATCGGTCCCGTCCTGCTGATGGATACCATTCTGCCGATCGACCCGGAGTGTGCGGCTCCTCCCAGAGGTTCGATCTGAACGGTGTTCGAGCGCTGCGCGCCTTCGGGCGGCGTGCTCCGTCAAGCGGTGCGTTTCATCTCTGTAGCCCCCCGGCCATGCCGGGAATGCTCACTCCCTGGGCTTCTTCGCCTCGGAGAGTTGTTCCGGCGTCATCCTCGCGGCGAGCTTGTCGCGGACCCACCCGAGGTCCAGACGCTTGTAGGACTCCCCGGCCGCGATGTCATCCTCGATCCAGCGATATGCCTCGACGAAGTTCTTGTGTACGCCGAGACTCACCTGCACGTAGACGAACTTCATCAGCGCCTTGCCGTGGCGCGCATCCTTGCGATCGACGAGTTCGCGGGCAATTCGCCGTGCCTCGCCGAGATCACCGGACTCGCGGCCTCGGTCGAAGGCATCGCGACCCTGGATGAAGAGGTCCATGTTCCGGTTCTCGTCATCGCACTTCTCCTGCGTCTCCTCCATGCAGACGAAGGCGTCCTCCTCGGCGGCGGCGGGCGCTGTCGCAAACGCGCCGATGACCACCGCGACCGCGGCGAGCAGTGACTTCACCCGCCCGGCGGCGGTCAGTGCTTCTGGAGCAGTCATCGCGTCACCGGCCCAGGTCTGCGAGTGCCTTGGCTTTCGCAGAGTCGAAGTAGTACGTCGCCGAACTGAACTGGCCGCTCGACCCCACTTCGTACACGCCGACCATGTCGATCTTGATGAAGTCGCCGGTCTTGCGGTCCACGGCATCCCACGTGAACACGATGGCGGCCGAATTGCCCTGCACGAACATCTTCTTGACCTGGTACGTGGCCTTGTAGGCCTTGAACTCGGCATCGAAGTACTTGGCGAGGTCCGCCCGGCCGGACTGTCGCGACAGCGGTGATTCGCGGGTCGCGTTCGACGCGAAGTACTTCACGAAACTCGCGCTGTCGCCGGATTCCATCGCGCTGTTGTATTCCTCCATGGCCTGCTTCACCAGGTGCTCGACCTGCATCTCGACGGAGCCGGCAGCGTTGGCGGTGCGGGCGGTGACCTGGCCCAGGCACAACAGCACGAGGGCGAGGTGGGGGAGGATCGAAACGAGCCTGCGCATGCGGATCTCCTGTGCGTTCGTATTGCTGACTGCCACTGAAAAGATTCCCCGAGATCGCCTCGAGATTCCCACGGCGTCGCCGGGCGGCAGAAACGTAGCACGCGTCCCCGGGGCTCTCAAGGGATAGAGCAGCAGCGGGATAGTGCAGCAGGAATATGGTGCAGCAGCGGGATGGTGCAGCAGGCGGATGGTGCCGCAGGCGGATGGTGTTGCCGCATGAGATTGCTGCGGCGGGAACCTGTTGGACGCGAATCGCTGGACGTCGGAGGGGCGAGGGGCTCTGCCGCCAAAGCGCATGCGGGCCCGCGACCCCGGTCCGGATGCCGGAGTTTCCGCCATTCGCGAATCGCGAATAGAATAGGAGTGTGGTCGGACGGTCGAGCAGCCGGCCGGCGCCGATGGGGTCTCCGTGTCCCGACCGTGCCGACCCGGGAAGCAAGCATTTGTGGGCGAAATCTTGTCCGCCCGTTCTGCAGCTCGTACCGCAGCCGCCGTTCAGCCTGCAGTTCTGCTCATGGAGCAGGCGGAACATCTGCCCGTTCGAAAGCGCGTTCGACGACCCGCCCGACGGCATGTCGAAGGGCATGCCGGACCGCTCATCCACCTCGTCGCATCGGAGTCCGCATGCTGAAGCCCCAGGACGTCTGCCTGCTGCTGAAGATGGTCGCCCGCGGGCCGGAACCGTGGAGCTACAGCCAGCTCGCCTGGGAAATGGGCATGTCCGCCTCCGAGGTCCACGCGGGTCTGCGGCGTGCGTCGGAGGCCGGGCTCCTGGTGCTGGAGGATGGCTGGGGCGTTCCCGATGCTGCCGGACTCGATGCGCTGCTCGTGCACGGCGTGCGGTACGTATGGAGCCCGGTGCGCGGTGGCCTGGTGCAGGGCATGCCTACGGGCGCAGCGGCGCCGGTGCTCGCGGCACTGCTGCCGCCTAGCGACGAACCCCCCGATGTCTGGCCCGATCCCGACGGTGAAGTCCGCGGCGTCGCCTTCGAGCCGCTGTACAAGTCGATGCCCGTGGCCGCGAAGCGCGACCCGGTGCTGCACGAACTTCTCGTGCTGGTGGATGCCATCCGTGGCGGGCCCGATCGGGCCCGCGAAGTCGCGGTCCGCCAGCTCCGCCGTCGTCTCGGCACCGATGGCACGGGCGTGCTGTCACAGATCTCTGCCGCGCGCACGCGGCAGTCCGCAAGAACCACATTCACAGGCAGTCATGGCAAAGAAAGGCAACGCGTACACCGCTGAAGACATCGAGATCCTCGAGGACCTCGCGCCGATTCTTCACCGCCCGGGTATGTATACCGACCCGGTCAACCCGAATCACGCGCTGGTCGAGATCATCGACAACGCCGCCGACGAGGGTCTCGCCGGGTTCGCGAAGAGCGTCGCCGTCACCCTGCACGAGGACGGCTCCGCGGAGGTCATCGACGACGGCCGCGGCATCCCCGTCGACATCCACCCCGTCAAGAAGGTGCCGGCGGTGCAGGTGATCTTCACGACGCTCCACTCCGGCGGCAAGTTCCGGAAGACCGACCGCGAGGCCGTGTACCGCATCGCCGGTGGCTTGCACGGCGTCGGCGTATGCGTGAGCAACGCCCTCTCCACGCGACTCGAGGTGGATGTGAAGCGCGACGGCGCCGCGTGGCGCATCGTTTTCGGCGACAACGGCAAGCTGCAGCAGCCGCTCGTGCAGACGGGCACCGTCGGCGCCCGCGAGAGCGGCACGCGCATCCGCTTCTGGCCCGACCCCGACTACTTCGACTCGCCCCGCATCGTGCCATCGGACCTCGCGGCCCTGCTCCGTGCGAAGGCGATGCTGCTGCCGGGCGTGAAGTTCACGCTGGCCATCGAGAAGAGCGGGAAGTTCGAGACGACGACCTGGCACTTCCCCGACGGCATCAAGGGCTACTTCGCCACGGCGGTCGGCGCGAGCGAGCCGGTGGCGCCCACCTTCCTCGGCGAGCGCTACATCACCGCGCAGTCCGAGTCCGACAGCTTCGCCGAGGGCGAGGGCGCGTTGTGGGCCATCGCGTGGACGCCCGAGGGCGAGCTCGTCACCGAGTCGTACGTGAACATGATCCCCACGCGGCACGGTGGCACCCATGTGTCCGGCCTGCGCGAGGGTGCGTATCAAGCGATCCGCAATTTCATCGACCTCCACGCCATGGGGCAGCGCGGTCTGAAGGTCGTGCCCGAAGACGTGTGGTCGCGCGTGAACTACGTGCTCGCGGTCAAGATGCTCGATCCGCAGTTCAAGGGGCAGGTGAAGAACGAACTCATCTCGCGAGACGCCGTGAAGCTCGTGGCGCAGATGGTGCGCGATCCGTTCGAGTTGTGGCTGAACCAGAACGTGGACGCGGGCAAGAAGATCGCCGAACTGGTGATCCGCCAGGCGATGGCCCGCACGCGCGCCGCGCAGAAGGTCGAGCGCCGCAAGTCGTCCGGTGTCGCCGTGCTGCCCGGCAAGCTCACGGACTGCGCGTCCGACGACCCCGACCGCAACGAACTCTTCATCGTCGAGGGCGACTCGGCCGGTGGTTCGGCGAAGCAGGCGCGCGACAAGGAGTTCCAGGCCGTCCTGCCGCTCAAGGGGAAGCCCAAGAACACGTGGCAGGATTCCTCCGACACGCTCTACGCGAACAAGGAGATCGAGGCCATCGCGCTGGCGATCGGCGTCGACCATCACAAGCCCGGTGAGAATCCCGATCTCTCGGGCCTGCGCTATCGGAAGATCATCATCCTCGCCGACGCGGACGTGGACGGCTCCCACATCCAGGTGCTGCTGCTGACTCTGTTCTTCCGCCACTTCCCGAAGCTGATCGAGAAGGGCCACGTCTACGTCGCACAGCCGCCGCTCTTCCGCATCGACGTACCCGCGCATGGCAAGAACAAGCCCGCGCGAAAGCTCTACGCTCTCGACAAGCAGGAACTTGCGAGCCTCGAGGAGAAACTCTCCGACGAAGGGGTGAAGGACGGCGCGTGGGCGGTGAGTCGCTTCAAGGGTCTCGGCGAGATGAGCCCCGAGCAATTGTGGGAGACCACGCTGAACCCCGACACGCGGCGCATGCTGCCGGTGCTGGTGGACGACGGCGGCCTCGACAACGCGCGCGATGTGTTCGACATGATGATGGCGCGCGAGAACGCATCGCAGCGGCGGGAATGGATGGAGACGTACGGGAATCTGGTGGATGCGGATTTCTCGTAGCCACGTGTCTTGTAGGAGGGGCCCATGGCCCTGTAGAAGCGGGCCATGCCCGCGAAAGCGATTGTTCCGGGTGAAGCGATTCCTTGCATCGACCGCTTTCGGGGGCATGGCCCCCTCCTACAAGGGCATGGCCCGCTCCTACAGAAACATCCTCCGGCCGTGCCACACGATCGAATGAACGAATGGAACTGGAATCGATGACGAACCATGCAATGCGCACCGCGCTCACCGCGCTGCTGATGATGTCGGCAGCCATCGCCCATGCCGGCCCGAAGGCGAAGATCCTCGACTACGGCATCTTCTCCGCCGATCCGGTGCCCGCCGAGCAGGCGAAGGCCGGGCCGCTCGGGAGGTACGCGCTCATCAAGCGCACGCGCAAGGTGCCGCTGCAGGTGGGGGTGCGCTTCGGCTTCTGCGCCGAGATCACCGGGGTCGAGGGTTTTGACGGCAAGGCGACGTTCACCGAGATCGTGCGTCACCCGGTGCTGACGTTGCCGAACGGTACAGAGGCTGCCGGCTGGAACGTCCCGCGCATGGTCACGGTGGATGGGGATCGCGCCGTCTGGTGCGGCGGACACCTGTTCCGTGAACCGCACGAACTCGTGCCGGGCAAGTGGCGTTTCACCGTGGGCGATGCCGACGGTGACTTCATCGTCGAGGAATTCGAGGCCGTCGTTTCGACGGCCCGCTGAACGAACGTGATCAAAGACCGCATGGAAGACCAGCCCGATCTTTTCTCCGACGCGCCCGCCGGTACGTCGAGCCCTGCCGAGGCCGACCGCCCGGCGATGATGGCGGCACCCGCGGCCGACATGCCTGCCGACGGACCGGGTGACGCGTCTGCCTCCGGCGCAACCGCCGATGCCGACGTCGCTGCCACGGATGCCGGAGCGGAGTCGTCCGCGGCCCCCGAGGCATCGGGCATCTCCGAGGACGTCACCGTCGTCGACGCACCGCCCGCAGCGCCGCCGGCCGCCGGTGGCGGTGGCGGCAGGCGCCCGCCGTCGCACTACGCGCCGATGGAAGGCGAGTTCGGCGAGACGCTGCCGATCGATCGCTACGCGTCGCTGCAGTATCTGCAGTACGCGATCGCGACGGTGAAGGACCGCGCGTTGCCGCGCGTGGGCGACGGTCAGAAGCCCGTGCAGGCGCGCATCCTCTACGCGATGTGGGAGATGGGTGGCCGGGCCGGCACGCCGCGGAAGAAGTCCGCGCGCGTCGTCGGTGACGTGCTCGGCAAGTTCCACCCGCACGGCGACCAGTCGGTGTACGACGCGTTGGTGCGGCTCGCGCAGGACTTCACGCTGCGGTATCCGCTGATCGACGGCGAGGGCAACTTCGGTTCGCGCGACGGCGACGACGCCGCGGCGATGCGATACACGGAAGCGCGGCTCACGAAATTCTCCGAGGTGCTGCTGGCCGAACTCGACCAGGGCACCGTCGACTTCATCCCGAACTACGACGGCTCCACGGTGGAGCCCGCCGTGCTGCCCGCGCGGCTGCCGATGCTGCTGCTGAACGGCGCGTCCGGCATCGCGGTGGGCATGGCGACCGAGATCCCGAGCCACAACCTCACCGAGGTCGCGCAGGCCGCGATAGCGATGATCCGCAATCCGGATCTCGACACCGCGGGGATCCTCGAGCACATCCAGGGTCCCGACTTCCCCGGCGGCGGGCAGATCATCACGCCGCGGAACGAGATGATCGCCGCGTACGAAGGTGGGCGCGGATCGGTACGCGTGCGGGCACGCTGGACCATCGAACGCCTGGCCCGCGGTCAGTGGCAGATGGTCGTCACCGAACTGCCACCGGGGGCGTCCGCGCGCAAGGTGCTGGAGGAGATCGACGCCCTCACCAACCCGCAGCCGAAGCCCGGCAAGAAGTCGCTCACGCCGGAGCAGCAGCGCGAGAAGCAGTTGATGCTGTCGATGCTCGACAAGGCGCGCGACGAATCCGATCGCACGCATCCCGTGCGCCTCGTCTTCGAGCCGAAGAGTTCGCGCATCGACGAGACCGAGTTCACGAATCTGCTCCTCGCGAAGACGAGCCTCGAAGGCAACGCGTCGATCAACATGGTGATGGTGGGCCTCGATGGCCGCCCCACCGGGAAGTCGCTGCGCGAACTGCTGAAGGAGTGGACGGAGTTCCGCCTCGGCACCGTCACGCGGCGCTCGCAGTTCCGCCTCGACCAGGTGCTCGACCGCATCCACGTGCTCGAAGGCCGGATGATCGTCCTCCTGAACGTCGACGCCGTGATCAAGGTGATCCGCGAGGCCGACGAACCGAAGGTCGATCTCATGGCCGCGTTCGGGTTGTCCGAGCGGCAGGCGGAGGACATCCTCGAGATGCGCCTGCGCCAGCTCGCGAAGCTCGAACACTTCAAGGTCGAGAAGGAGCTCGAGGACAAGCGCAAGGAACAGAAGGAGCTCGAACGCATCCTCGGTTCGCGCCGCGTGCTCGAGAACCTCGTGGTGCGCGAGATCGAGGCCGACATGAAGACGTTCGGCGATGCGCGCCGCACGATCATCGAGGTGTCGGAGAAGGCCGTCGCCGCGAAGCCCGTCGTCGACGAGCCGCTGACCGTCATCGTCTCGCGCAATGGCTGGGTGCGGGCACGTCAGGGATGGGAGGTCGAAGGTTCGGCGCTGACGTTCAAGGAGGGCGACGGTCTCGGCAGCCTGCTCCGCTGCCGGACGCCAGACCCCGTGGTCTTCATCGACACCGCCGGCCGCGCGTACTCCATCGAGGCCGCGAGTCTGCCCACCGGTCGGGGCGACGGCGTACCGGCGTCGTCGCTCGTCGAGCTGCAGAGCGGCGCGAAGCTGCTCCATTGCCTCGCCGGCAGACCCGACACCGAACTCGTCGTCGCCTCCACCGGCGGCTACGGGTTCCGCACGAAGCTGTCCGACCTCGTCTCGAACCGTCGTGCGGGGCGCGACTTCCTCACGCTCGAAGCGGGCGAGCTGCCGCTGCCGCCGGTCGTCATCGAGGATCGCCCCGGCACGTACGTCGCCGCGCTGTCCGAGGGCGCGCGGCTGCTGCTCGTGCAGCTCTCCGAACTCAAGTACCAGGGCAAGGGGCGCGGCCTCGTGATCATGGGCCTCGACAAGGGCGAGAAGCTGGTCGCTGTGGCGGTGTCCGATCAGCCGTTCCTCACGGTGCTCGGGGTGGGACGTGCGGGCAAGGAACGCGAGATCGATCTGAAGGCGAAGGATCTCGGCCACTACGCCGCCAGCCGTGCGCTGCGCGGTCGCATCCTGCCCGAGAAGATGAAGCCCACCGGTCTGCGCACGCATCCCCGGCCCGCAGGCTGAGTGACTGTTCGTTGAGGTCGGCGGCGGGCTGTCGGACGAACGTTCCGCCGGCTCTCCGCAGCAGGGCAGGGAGGTTGGGGGCCATGCGCACGGGAACCTTCTCGTCGCTGATGACGTCCGTCCCGGGTGCCCGCAGCCGCGAGCGCCCGACCACCGGAGGCGTGAATCCATGAACCTGTTGACCGACGACGAACGGCGCGGCCTCGTGCCTGCGGAATCGCTGCCCTTCGATTCCCCCATCCCGACGCAGATCGTCGCGAGCGAGGAGTTCGTGCCGCCTCCGCAGACGCCGGCGCAGCGCGAGGTCCAGGCGCGGCTCGCACTGCTCGGCGACCGCCTTGCGGCGCATCAAGGCATGACCCGCCGCGGCTTCTTTCGCACGGCGGCCGGCATGGCGGCCGCGTTCGTCGCGATGAACGAGGTCTACGGGCCGGTGTTCGGGGTGTCCGAGGCTGAGGCGGCGACGCCCGAACTGGCGCGGGAGCGTGCCAACGGGCTCGCCGGCCAGTTCATCCTCGACGGGCACACGCACTTCCTGCGCGATGACACCCGGCTCGACACGTTCGTCCGCATGCGCGAGGCGGTGGGCCGCGCCGGCTGGAATCCGGATCTCGCGGGCCGGCCGCAGTCGCTCGAGGACCTGAAGTTCGACAACTACATGAAGGAGATCTTTCTCGACAGCGACACGAAGATCGCACTGGTGTCGAGCGCACCGTCGGAGGTGAAGGAGGACTGGTTCCTCACCAATCCGATGATCGCCGCAGCGCGCGCCCGCGTGAACACCGAGGCCGGCACGCGCCGCCTGCTGAGTCACGCGATCTTCGCGCCCGGGCAGCTCGGCTGGGTCGAGGCGGTGGACCGCGCGATCGAGGAGGACAAGCCCGATTCGTTCAAGGGCTACACGATCGGCGACAACACGCACAAGGATCTCAGCAAGCACCCCTGGCGTCTCGACGACGAGAAGCGCCTGTACCCGTTCTACGAGCGGCTATGGCAGGTGGGTATCCGCAACGTGTGCGTCCACAAGGGCCTCTTCCCGCCGTCGGTGGAGAAGCAGTATCCGCATCTGCGCGAGTTCTGCGACGTGCGGGACGTCGGCCGTGCCGCGAAGGACTGGCCCATGTTGAACTTCGTCATCTACCACTCCGGCTATCGATTCCCCGGCGGCGGCACGCCTGAGGAGGCGCTCGCACAGTTCGACGCCACGGGTCGGATCGACTGGGTGACCGACCTCGCGGAGATCCCCGAGAAGTACGGCGTGACGAACGTGTACGGCGATCTCGGCCAGATCTTCGCCGTCACGAGCATCGCCCAGCCGCGCCTCGCAGCGGCCATCCTCGGCACGCTCGTAAAGGGCCTGGGCGCCGATCGCGTCGTATGGGGCACGGACGCCGTCTGGACGGGCGCACCGCAGTGGCAGATCGAGGCCCTGCGCCGGCTGGAGATCCCCGAGGACATGCAGGCGCGGCACGGCTTCGCACCGCTCGGCGATGCCACCGGTCCGGTGAAGAGCGCGATCTTCGGTCTCAATTCGGCACGGCTGTACGACATCGAGCCGACGGCCTACGCGGGCATCGCGGACGGCATCACGCGCCGGAAGCGCAAGTACCTCGCCGAGGGTGGGCAGCGGAGCAATCTGCGATACGGGTACGCGGTGGCGTAGCGCTGGCGAGCGGACAGGGGCCACAACCCACCCGTCGTTGGAACGTGCCACGGATTCTTGTAGGAGCGGCCCATGGCCGCCTCTCGGGCCTGGCGGCCCGCGGCGGCTTGGCCGCGTGGCGTACCAACAAGGGGGGGCCCTTGTATATCCCCCGGTTGATGCGCCACCTGCCGTTGGAACGGGCAACGCTTTTGTAGGAGCGGGCCATGCCCGCGAAAGCGCCGGTTCCGGTCGAGGCGTTTCCTGGCATCGATCGCTTTCGCGGGCATGGCCCGCTCCTACAGGAGCCGTCGGTCCCTCGACAGGAAGCACCCGTTGTTGGAGCGCGCCACGCTTTTCTGTAGGAGCGGCCAATGGCCGCCTCTCGGGCCTGGCGGCCCGCGGCGGCTTGGCCGCGTGGCGTACCAACAAGGGGGGTGCCCCTTGTATATCCCCCGGTTGATGCGCCACCTGCCGTTGGAACGCGCCACGCTTTTCTGTAGGAGCGGCCCATGGCCGCGAAAGCGACTGTTCCGGTTGAAGCGCTTCCAAGGCATCGACCGCTTTCGCGGGCATGGCCCGCTCCTACAGGGGCCATGGGCCCTTCCTGCAAGGTCGCCTCCACCGCCGACCTCCTTGCCATTTCCCGTCGCGATGACGCTCGCGTCCTACTAGAATCGGGATCGTTCCGGATCACCGGTACGCACACACATCAGGAGGAGCAGTCACACCATGGCCAAGAAGACCGTCGCGAAAGATCCCACCAGGCTGAGATCCCGTCAGTGGTTCGCCAACCCGGACAACCCCGACATGACGGCGCTCTACATCGAGCGCTACATGAACTTCGGGATCTCCCGCGAGGAACTGCAGTCGGGCAAGCCGATCATCGGCATCGCGCAGTCGGGCTCCGATCTGTCCCCGTGCAACCGCCATCACCTCGAACTCGCGCACCGCACGCGCGAGGGCATCCGCGAGGCCGGCGGGATCGCCTTCGAATTCCCAGTCCACCCGATCCAGGAAACCGGCAAGCGGCCCACCGCCGCTCTCGACCGGAACCTCTGCTATCTCGGGCTGGTGGAGCTGCTCTACGGTTACTTCATCGACGGTGTCGTCCTGACGACCGGCTGTGACAAGACGACCCCCGCGCAGCTCATGGCCGCGGCAACGGTCGACATCCCCGCCATCGTGCTCTCCGGTGGGCCGATGCTGAACGGCTGGTTCCGCGGCGAGCGCACGGGCTCCGGCACGATCGTGTGGAAGGCGCGCCAGCTGCTCGCCGCCGGCGAGATCAACCACGAGCAGTTCATCGAGATCGTCGCGTCGTCCGCCCCGTCGGCGGGCCACTGCAACACGATGGGCACGGCGTCCACCATGAACTCCCTGGCCGAGGCCCTCGGGATGTCGCTGCCGGGCAGTGCCGCGATCCCGGCGCCCCATCGCGACCGGTACGCGAACGCCTACGAGACCGGCAAGCGCATCGTCGAGATGGTGTGGGAGGACCTCCGCCCCTCGAAGATCATGACGCGCGAAGCCTTCGAGAACGTGATCGTCGTGAACTCCGCCATCGGCGGCTCGACCAATGCGCCGATCCACTTCAACGCCATCGCGAAGCACATCGGCGTGAAGCTCGACTGCAACGACTGGGAGAAGGTCGGTTACGACGTCCCGCTCATCGTGAACATGCAGCCCGCGGGTGAGTATCTCGGCGAGGAGTACTACCGCGCCGGCGGCGTCCCCGGCGTGGTGAACGAACTCATCAAGGCCGGCAAGATCCGCAAGAACACGATCACGGTGAACGGCAAGTCGCTCCACGACAACTGCAAGAACAGGCCGGTCGAGGACCCGCTCGTCATCTGGCCGATCAAGAAGCCGATGAAGGCGCAGGCGGGCTTCCTGAACCTGAAGGGCAACCTGTTCGACAGCGCGATCATGAAGACCAGCGTGATCTCGCAGGCCTTCCGCGACCGCTACCTGTCCGACCCGAAGGATCCGAACGCCTGGGAAGGCCGCGCCATCGTGTTCGAGGGCCCGGAGGATTACCACCATCGCCTCGACGATCCGAAGCTGAAGATCGACGACAACTGCATGCTGTTCGTGCGCGGCGTGGGTCCGAAGGGTTACCCGGGTGCCGCCGAGGTCGTGAACATGCAGCCGCCCGCAAAGCTCATCAAGGCGGGCGTCACGGAACTGCCGTGCATCGGCGACGGACGCCAGTCCGGCACGTCGGGTTCGCCGTCCATCCTCAACGCCTCGCCCGAGGCGGCGAGCAACAGCGGCCTCGCGATCCTGAAGACGGGTGACCGCGTGCGCATCGACCTCAACAAGCGCACCGCGAACATCATGATCACGAAGGAGGAGTACGCGAAGCGGATGGCGGCCCTGCTGAAGAAGGGCGGTCATCCCGTTCCGCCGAGCCAGACGCCTTGGCAGGAGATCCAGCGCGGCATGGTCGACGAGCTGTCGGAAGGCATGACCCTGAAGCCCGCCGTGAAGTACCAGAAGATCTCCACCACGAAGGGACTGCCGCGGGACAACCACTGATCGCGGTTGCGTCGCACACGGCAATCGGACGGCCGCCTTTCGGGGCGGCCGTTCTCTTGTGTGTTGCCGTCGGAGAGGTTGTGCGCCACGGACAGGAGATCAATCGATGAACGCCACCGCTGCATCCCTGGATCCGCCTGCCTGCCCCTGCGGCTCCGGCCTTCCCTACGCCGGTTGCTGCGGCCCCTGGCACGAGGGTCCTCTGCGCCTCCAGGCGCCTGACGCTGCGGCGCTGATGCGATCCCGCTACAGCGCCTACGTGCTGTCACTGACCGACTACCTGCTCGCGACCTGGCATCCGACGACGCGCCCTGCGTCGATGGACGCCGCCGATGCCGGCCTGCGTTGGCTGGGTCTCGATGTGCGCGGCCACACCGTGATCGATGCGGACCACGCCACCGTCGAGTTCGTCGCCCGCAGCAAGGTCGGTGGCCGCGCGCATCGTCTGCACGAGGTCAGCCGCTTCGTGCGCGAGGGTGGGCGCTGGTACTACGTGGACGGCGATCTGCGCTGAGTTCGGTGGGCGGTGCCGTTCCGTGGCGATCGCGTGCGAGGTCGTGCAGCGGGAGGCCGATCAGCCCGAGTGCCTGCGGCGCAGCGACACGCCGCCGGCGATCACCGCCAGCCCGAGGCCCAGCATCCCCCAGGTGCCGGGCTCGGGGACGGCCGTCACGTTGTCGATGCCGATCTGCGCGGCGATGCTCGGCCCGGGGAAGCTCGCGCCGGCGCTGTGGAAGAGCCGCAACTCCGATACGTTCGACAGCACATCCAGCGCCGGCACGCCCGGAGCCACAGTGATCGCGCCCGGCAGTGTCGAGAAGGCGACTCGCCTCCAGCCGCTGCCGGAGGCGACGGTGACGCCATCCACCGAGATGCCCGTTCCGCTGCTCCCCGCGAAATACAGTCGGAGATCGACGTCCGTGCTGCCAACGTTGATCACGTCCATCGCGATGGACGTGACGCCCGCCGTGACGTAGTTCCCGAACCACTGGTCCCCCGCAATGCCCACCAGTCTCCCGCCGGGGCCATCGAAGCCTGTCGAGGTGAGCATCAGATAGGCGTCGCCTGCGCCCGCCGGTCCACCATCGGGGACGTTGACCGGCTGCAGGAGCGCGCCCGCGGGGCCGATGCGCCAGCCGTTCGTGGTGCCGTCCTCGAAGGTGTCCTGCGTGCCGATCGTCACGGCGGCGGCAGGGATGGCGGTCAGCCCGGCGAACGTCAGGCAAAGTGTTGCGACTCGGAGTGTTCTCATGGTGGTGGTCCGTCCCGTTCGGTCTCGACATGGTCAGCGGGCCACCCCCAGCGCCTTGCAGCGCCATCGCGGGGAGCCCTGCACCGATCGACCCGCACGCCCGCGACGATCGTGGGCGCGCGTGCTGGCAATCGGGCGGCGCGTGCGATTGCGGACCGTGGATACCTGTCGATTCCGCCATGGTTCAGCCGCGAGACAAATCTACGCCCGGCGGCCGCGGCTGTCTTGCAAAGACCGCGGCGACCCCGATCTATCCCGCGAGATCAATGCGCGCAGCGACGCGTACCCACTGACCCAGCCGTCGTGCACGGCGCCCCGCACAAGGAGTCCAGGCTTGGAGTTCAAGGACTACTACGACACCCTCGGCGTGCCGCGCGACGCGACGGCCGCCGACATCAAGAAGGCCTTCCGCAAGCTTGCGCGGAAGTACCACCCCGACGTCTCGAAGGAAAAGGACGCCGACGCGCGGATGAAGGAGATCAACGAGGCCAACGCCGTGCTCTCGGACCCCGAGAAGCGCGCGGCGTACGACCGACTCGGGCGGGGCTATCGGCCCGGGCAGGATTTCCAGCCCCCGCCCGACTGGCAGGGCGGCTTCGATGGCGCCGATCACGGCTTCTCCGACGCCGAGGCAGCGCACTTCAGCGAATTCTTCTCCAAGATCTTCGGTGCCGGGGCCGGCCCTCGACCCCGCGGTGCAGGCTCGCGGCAGCGCGAGTTCCACGGCCGCGGAGAGGATCACCACGCGCAGGTGATGCTCGACCTCGAGGAGACGTTCCGCGGCGCCACCCGGCAGATCAGCCTGCGCGTGCCTCACATCGATCCCCAGGGCCGTGTCGCACTCGAGACGAAGACGCTGAACGTGCAGATCCCGAAGGGCATCCGCGACGGTCAGGTCGTGCGCCTCGCGGGGCAGGGCGCGCCGGGGTTCGGCGATGGGCCGGCCGGCGATCTCCTGCTCGAGGTGCACTTCGCGCCGCACCCGCGTTTCCGCGTCGATGGCCGGGACGTGCACCTCACGCTTCCCGTGACGCCCTGGGAGGCCGCACTCGGGGGCGTCGTCCCGGTGACGACGGTCGACGGTGCGCAACTCAACGTGCGCATCCCCGAAGGCGCCCAGAGCGGGCGCCAGTTGCGGGTCCGCGGCAAGGGCATCCCGTCGGATCCGCCCGGTGACCTGCGGCTCACGCTGCAGGTGGTGCTGCCTCCGGCCTCGAACCCGAGGGCGCGCGAACTGTACGAGGCGATGTCCCGCGAACTCGCCTTCGATCCGCGCACCGGACAGGAGGTGTGACGTGCGCGACGAACCCCTGAGTGTCGTGGTTCTCGATGAGGCCTGCCTCACCGTGGACCAGGTGGCGCGTGCTTGCGCCGTGCACGTGGACTGGGTGACCGGTCACGTGGACGACGGCGTCCTGACGGTCACCGCGGTCGTCGGGACCCACTGGCTCTTCTCCGCGCGCGATCTGCAGCGGGCGCGCCGTATCCGCCAGTTGGAGCGCGACTTCGATGCCGGACCGGAACTCGCCGCGCTGGTGGCGGACCTCCTGGAGGAAGTCGGGACGCTGCGGGCGCGGCTGCGGGCGGCGGGGCTGGCGTAGTCGGTCCGAACGGCGGAGGACGCGCGACGCACGATGTTCGTGGCGCGCCGCGGGCCCCCGCCCCATACTGGCCGATCCTTCTCCGCGCGGACCCCTTCCCGGGGCCCGCCATCCGCGATGCCCGGCTACCTCACCAAGCAGGAGCGCATCGCTGTCGCGGGCGTCGACGATCTCGTCATCCGCTCGCTCCTCGATCGCCAGCAGTACGCCGATCCGCACGGGGTGGCCGAGCGCCTCGGCATCTCGTCGGCCGCGTGGCCGCTCTTCGGATTGCTCTGGCCGTCGGGTGCGCAGCTCGCCGCGCGTCTCGCCGACCACCCCGTGACCACCGGCGAACGCATCCTCGAACTCGGGTGCGGACTGGGGCTTGCGAGCCTCGTCGGGCACCGCCGCGGTGCGGACATCACCGCGAGCGACTGCCATCCGCTCGCTGAGGCCTTCATGCTCGAAAACCTGCGCCTGAACGCCCTCGGTCCCATGAAGTACCGACACGGTGACTGGAACGCGCCCGAACGTCCCGACGCACCGGGCGCGCGTCCCGCCGTGCAGGGTCGCTTCGACCTCATCGTCGGGAGCGATCTGTTGTACGACCGCGGCGCGGGCGTCGTCCTCGCGGCGTTCATCGTTCGGCACGCGGCGGCCGGGGCGCAGGTCTGGATCGTCGATCCCGATCGCGGCAACCGGAGCGCCTTCAATCGCGCCCTGACGGACAGCGGATTCGACCGGCGGGAAGAGCGCCTCGACACCCCCGCGCACGACGGTGCGCCGGCCTACAAGGGGCGGCTGCTGATCTTCAAGCGCCCGATGTTGGCCGGGGAGACGATCCTCGCGGTATAGCGTTCGCGTCGTCTCGGGCACATCCATCTGCGCGCCCCTGAGGTATAACGAGCCCGGGCAGGCAACGTGCTATTCAGTCGCCCCGAATCCCTCAACCGAACGCTTGGAGTCCGCCTTGATCCGTCGTCGCCTTTCCCTTCTGCTCGCCGGTGTGGTCCTCGCCAGCGCCTTCGCTAGCGTCTTCGCCGGCATGCCACCCGAAATGGCCAACAAGGCGCGCGCCCAGGCCGCGGCCCCGGCCACCGCGATCTTCGCCGGCGGCTGCTTCTGGTGCATCGAGGCCGACTTCGAGAAACTGCCCGGCGTGCTGTCCGCGGAGTCCGGATACATCGGCGGCACCACGCCGAATCCGACCTACGAATCGGTGAGCGCCGGCGACACGGGTCACGCCGAGGCGATCCGCGTGACGTACGACCCGGCGAAGGTGAGCTACGCCGAACTCGTGGAGTACTTCTGGCGGCACGTGGATCCGACCGTGAAGGATCGCCAGTTCTGCGACGAGGGTCCCCAGTACCGCACGGCCATCTTCTACATCGGCAACGAACAGAAGGCCGTGGCCGAGGGCAGCAAGACGGCGCTCGAACGGAGCGGCCGCTTCGGGAAGGTGTACACGCAGGTGGTGCCGGCGGGCGAGTTCACCGTCGCCGAGGACTACCACCAGGACTACTACCTGAAGAACCCGATCAAGTATCGCTACTACCGCACGACGTGTGGGCGCGATGCGCGGGTGAAGGAAGTGTGGAAGGAGTAGTCAGTCGTCTTGCCGTGCGTCCCGACGTGGGTCGAGCTATAGCTCGACGCTGGGACGGCCTGGGCGCAGCAGCGCTTCCAGGATCACGGGCGTCGGGCGGAGCCCGACCCACGGGGGGTTGTTTTCAGCCCCGAGGCATCCAATGGCGATGGTGTTCGTGGGTCGAGCTACGCTCGACGCGGCGATGGCTTGGGCACCTCGTCGAATCCAGGAACACGGGCGTCGGGCGGAGCCCGACCCACGGGGGGTTGTTTTCAGCCCCGAGGCATCCAATGGCAATGGTGTTCGTGGGTCGAGCTACGCTCGACGCGGTGGTGGCGTGGGTACCGCGACGAATCCATGAACACGGGCGTCGGGCGAAGCTCGACCCACGGGGGTTGTTTTCAGCGCCGAGGCATCCAATGGCGATGGTGTTCATGGGTCGAGCTACGCTCGACGCGGCGATGGCTTGGGCACCTCGTCGAATCCAGGGACGCGGGCGTCGGGCGAAACCCTGAAGCCGTGTTCCTGACCGCGGACCCACGTTCCGTCGTGCAGCGCACGCCTCCGCCCGGCAGAATCCACGCATCTTCAGGAGGGCAGTGCGATGCGCGAGGAAACAGGCTTCATTCCGGTGGACGGCCACCGCGTCTGGTATCGGCGGGTCGGGGGCGGGCCGGGCCTGCCGCTGCTGCTGCTCCATGGCGGACCCGGCGCGGGCCACGACTACCTCGAGCCGCTGCAAGACCTGGCCCGCGATCGGGAGGTGATCTTCTACGACCAGCTCGGTTGTGGCCGTTCCGACCGGCCGGATGATCCGGCCCTGTGGCGCATCGAGCGGTCGGTGCGCGAGGTGGACACGGTACGCAAGGCCCTCGGCCTGGAGCGCATCCATCTGCTGGGTCAGTCGTGGGGCGGATGGCTGGGGGTCGAGTACATGCTCTCGCACCCGCCGGGCATCGCCGGACTGGTGCTCGCAAGTACCTCGGCTAGCATTCCCCAGTTCGTGGCGGAGGCGTCGAAGCTCAAGGCGCAGTTGCCGCCGGCCATGGTGGAGGTGATGGCGCGCTGCGAGGCGGCCGGGCAATGGAACGATCCGCAGTATCTCGAAGCGGTGATGGCGTTCTACCGCCGTCACCTGTGTCGGGTGGATCCCTGGCCCGACTGCATGCAGCGCACCGTGCGCAATCTGGAGGGCAACCAGGTGTACGAGGTGATGAACGGGCCCAACGAGTTCATCGTGATCGGCAACCTGAAGGATTGGAACCGTATCGACCGCCTCGGCGAGATCCAGGTGCCCACGCTCATCACCGTGGGTGCGTACGACGAGCTCACCCCGGCGTGCGCCGAAACCTTGCGCGCCGGCATCCCGGACTCGCGGGTGGTGCAGTTCGACGAATCCAGCCACACGGCACACATCGAGGAAACCACGCGCTACCTGGAGGTGGTGGAGACGTTCCTCCGCGAGGTCGACGCGCTGACGGCGTGATGGCTCGACGCGGCCCGTGGTCTTCGTGGGTCGAGCTGCGCTCGACGCGGCGATGGCGTGGGCACCTCTGCGAATCCAGGGACGCGGGCGTCGAGCGAAGCTCGACCCACGGGGGGTTGTTCTCAGCGCCGAGGCATCCAATGGCGATGACGTTCGTGGGTCGAGCTACGCTCGACGCGGCGATGGCGTGGGCACCTCTGCGAATCCAGGGACGCGGGCGTCGAGCGAAGCTCGACCCACGGGGGG